>ERZ1034998.1507-NODE-1507-length-13636-cov-9.035859_pt1 | contig 13636 bp, 11 predicted proteins | sample MGYA00520621_ERZ1034998 | MGnify/ENA primary metagenome ERZ1034998 (study PRJEB33766, sample SAMN09781748) | gut metagenome | biome: gut microbiome | host: Homo sapiens | place: Madagascar | study: EMG produced TPA metagenomics assembly of the PRJNA485056 data...
TGTGGCCGTGGGCTCGCGGCAGATGGCAAGCGCCGAAGCGTTTGCGCAGCAGTACGGCATCCCGCGCGCATACGGCTCCTACGAAGCCCTTGCCGCAGACCCGGAGGTGGAGGCCATCTATGTTGCCACGCCCAACTCCCTGCACTACGCAAACTGCAAGCTGTGCCTTGCGCAGGGCAAACATGTGCTGTGCGAAAAGCCCTTTACCCTTGACCCGCAGCAGGCGCAGGAGCTGTACTGCATGGCGGCGGAAAAGCACCTGTTTTTGATGGAAGCCTTCTGGATCTGGCTGCTGCCGCTGTATGCAAAGCTGCGGCCCATTCTGGCGGCGGGCACCATTGGCGAAGTGCAGCGCATCACCTGCCAGTACGGTTTTGTGGCCACCGGTGCCCGGCGGGAGCGCAAGTTCGTCTCCGGCCTTGGCGGCGGCGCGCTGCTGGACATCGGCATTTATAATCTGGGCTTTTTGCGCCTTGTCACCGGCCGGCAGCCGGAAAAAGTGGAGACTCTGGAGCTGCACCGGAACGAGTACGGCACCGATGATTACAGCAAGCTGCGGCTGACCTACCCCGGCGGCTGCGTGGCCGAATCCGTGCAGACCATCGGGCAGGAGCTGGAGCGCAATGCCCGCATCGTGGGCACAAAGGGCAGCATTTTTCTGCCGGACTTCCAGCACGCCGAGACCATGGTGCTGGAAGCGGAGGGCCATGCACCGGAGACCATCCGGTGCCCGGTGGACATCAATGGCTTTGAGTACGAGATACGGGAAGCTTCTGCCTGCGCAAAGCAGGGCCGCAGCGCCAGCACGCAGTATACGCCGCAGGACAGCCTTGCGCTGACCCGGCTGATGTATGACATCCGCATGGATTGGGGCATGAAGTTTGAAGGCGAGCAGTGACCGGCCTTTTCTCCGGCGGCGGAATATGATGCAATAAACGCGAAGCCTATCGATTTTGGAGGGGAAACAAAGATGTTCAGACCCATGCGCAGAACCGGACGGGCCATTTCGGACGAGGAGGCAAAGCACCTGCTGCGCCAGTCCCGCCGCGGCGTGCTGGCCGTGAACGGTGACGACGGGTACCCGTTTGCCATTCCGGTAAACTACTATTACGATCAGGAGCAGGGCAAGATCTGGTTCCACGGCGCAAAGGCCGGCCAGAAGGTGGACGCCCTGAAAAAGAACGACAAAGTGTGCTTTACGGTGTACGGCAACGAGCACTTTGAACCCGGCGACTGGGCACCCTATGTGCAGAGCACCGTGGTGTTTGGCCGCTGCCGTCTCATCGAGGACGCTGCCCTCACCGAGGCCCATGTGCGGGAGCTTGGCATGAAGTATTACCCCGGCAGGGAGGAAGTGGAGGCAGAGATCGCCAAGGCGATCAAGGCCGTGCAGCTGTACGAGCTGACCATTGAACACCTGACCGGCAAACAAATTCAGGAAAAGTAAGGGAGGCGGCCCGGTGAACCAGCCAAAAGACGAGGGCCTTGTGGGCAACGAAAAGATCGAGCAGGCCATTGCGGCCTTGCAGCAGCAAGCTACTCAGGAGCAGCTTGCGCACACCCTGACGGTGCTGCGCCGCCGCATGAAAGAGCAGGGCCGGCTTGTGGCTGCGGTGGAGCCGGAACTGGGCAGCGGCCAGATGCAGCCCCGTGTGGTGCACACCGCCGACGGTGCGGCGTGGTGGTACGCCTTTACCAGCTTTGAAGAGCAGGCAAAGGGCCCGGAACAGGTGCAGTCCGCCTTTCTTGTGGACATTGCAAGGCTGCTGGATACGGCGCTCGCGGCACCGCAGATCCGTGGTGTGATCCTGAACCCATGGCACCGCACCCTCCAGCTGGACAAGACCCTGATCCACATCATCAAGGGTGAATAAAACACAGAAAAAGGGCTGTTGCACATCGTTTTAGCCGAAAATGCAACAGCCCCTATGTTTTTTATTCTTCCGCCGCTGCCTTTGCTTCGTTCACAAAGGCGGCGATCTTGTCCGCTTGGATCTCCGCCACGGCACGGCCTGTCTCGTAAACGCGGCGCAGCTGGACGGGGTCGCGCTCCATGGAGCCGATCTCCAGCGGGATAGGCGGGCGGATCACGTAGGCCTGACCGGTCTGCTCCAGCATGGCAATGTGGTCCAGCGTTTCGTTGTAGCGCTCGTGGCGGTCGGCAACGGCCTCCACAAAGGCAGGGTAGCGCAGGTAGCGCGCCCGGATGGCAGGCAGCATCTTGTTCTTCTTTTTTACAAAGCCCTTGGGCTGGGTCAGCACGATGAGGTTGCGCTTGTAGCCAATGGACTCAAAAAAACGCACCGGGATGGAATCGGCCACGCCGCCGTCCAGAAGCTGGTAGTGGCCGATCTTTACGATTTTGGCAGCCAGCGGCATGGATGCCGAAGCCTGCATCCACTGGATGTCCTCGGTGTCGCCGGTGCGGCACTTGTGGTAGATGGGGTCGCCGGTGCGCACATCGGTGCACACCACAAAAAAGTCCATGGGGTCTGCGGCAAATGCCGCTGCATCAAACACATCCAGCCTTTCCGGCACAGTGTGGTAGCAGAACTGCTCGCTGTACAGGTTGCCAGTGCGCAGCAGGTTGCCAAAGCTGGCGTAGCGCTTGTCGCTGCAATACTGGGTGTTGTAGCGGATCACGCGGCCGATCTGGTGGGACTTATAGTTGCAGCCAAACACCGCACCGGCCGAAACGCCAATGGCACCGTCCAGCACGATGCCATGCTCCATGAGCACATCCAGAACACCGGCGGTAAACATGCCGCGCATGGCACCGCCTTCCAGCACAAGACCCGTTTTCATACACGCTCTCCCTCTCGCAGATGCCGGCGCACAGAGACCGGATACACCTTTCTATTAACTACAGTATACACGGATTTATGAAAAGCACAAGGGCTGAAAGCTCCTAATTTTGCGGCAGGCGGAGCGGAAGTTTCGGCATATTTGAACAGAGCACCGGCAGAGTAATACTTTTGAAATAAAAGCTTGAAATCTCCATATCTTTTTTTGCTGTTTTTGGCAAGAAAGCCTCTTGCCAAAGTGGGATGCATCCGGTATACTAGGTGAAATAAAAAGAAAAGTGTGTGCCGCAAAGTGCACGGACATGGAAAATAAGGTTGGAGGAACTGGTTCGTTATGAAGATGCTGGAAGATCGTATCCGCAAAGATGGTATCGTGCGCGAGGGCAATGTGCTGAAGGTGGACAGTTTTATCAACCACCAGATGGACATCCCGCTGTTCCGCGAGATGGCAAAGGAGTGGAAGCGCCTGTTTGCGGGCAAGCCCATCAACAAGGTGCTCACCATCGAGGCCAGCGGCATCGGCATTGCCGCCATTGTGGCCAGCGAGTTCAACGTGCCGGTGGTGTTTGCCAAAAAGTCCATGAGCATCAATCTGGACTACGACAACTATGAGACCAAGATCCAGTCCTTCACCCACAAAAAGATCTACAACGTGATCGTCTCCAAAAAGTTCCTCACGCCGGAAGACCACGTGCTGATCATTGACGATTTTCTGGCCAATGGCTGCGCCCTGATGGGCCTGCTGGATCTGGCCAAGGAAGCCGGCGCCACCGTGGAAGGCATTGGCATCGCCGTGGAAAAGGGCTTCCAGCAGGGCGGCGAGCTGATCCGCAGCAAGGGCATCCAGCTGGAAAGCCTTGCCATCGTGGACTCCATGAACAGCGAGACCGGCGAGATCGTCTTCCGCGACCAGCCGCACCAGAACTAAAGAATAAATGCCATAAAGGCCGCTGCACAAAAAGGTGTGCAGCGGCCTTTTATGCTGCAAAAAAATCACGCCCCGTCAAAGCTGTCTCCGTCCGCAGGCAGCTCTGCGGCGGTCTGGGCGGAATCGGCGTCCGCTTCCGGCGCGGCAGCGCGGGGGATGCCCTTGTACACCAGCGTTTGTTCCAGCACCTCGGCACACACCGGGGCCGAAAGGCTGCCGCCGGCGGTGGTCCAGCTGTGGGGCTCATCCAAGCAGACCAGACACAAAAACTGCGGGTCGTCGATGGGGGCCGCAGCCACAAAGCTGGCGATGCGGGCTTTTTCATCGGCGCTGTCCAGCTTCTGGCTGGTGCCGCTTTTTCCGCCCACCCGGTAGCCCCTGATCTGGGCGTTGCGTCCGCCGCCGTAAAGCACCACGGCTTCCATCATCTCGCGCATTGTGGCGGAGGTGTCGGCCTTGATCACCTGCCGTTTGCACACCGGCCGGGTGTGCTGCAAAATGCTGCCGTCCGGGTTCAGGATATCGCTTACGAGGTAAGGCTGCATCAGCTTGCCGCCGTTCACCACGGCACACACGGCTGCGGCCATTTCCATGTAGGAAATCTTGCTGCTTTGGCCGAACGCGCAGGATGCCAGCTCCACCGGGCCCATGCGGTCGGCGGTGTAGTACAGGCTCTTTTTGGGCTCTGCGGGCAGGTCGATGCCGGTAGGTGCGCACAGGCCGAAGGCGGCAAAGTAATCGCAGAAGGCTTCTTTGCCAAGCCGCGCACCGATCTGGATGAAGCTCTGGTTGCAGGAGTTTTCCAGTGCCTGCGTCACGGTCTGGCTGCCGTGGCGCTTGTGGTTGGCGCAGTGAAACCGCGTGCCCGCCACCGAGATGGACTCGCCGCAGTAAAAGGTGGAGTTTTTGCTCACGGCACCGGTGTCCAGCGCGGCGGCGCAGGTGATCAGCTTGAACACGCTGCCCGGCTCGTACAGGTCGCTCACGGCCTTGTTGCGCCACTGGGTCTGCTGGGCCAGCTGCAATGCGGCAGTGCGCTCGTCACCGGTCAGGGCGTCCACAGCACTGCGTGCGGCAGCGTCGTAAATGATGCGGGGCTGGTTGGGGTCGTAGGCGGGCGTGGTGGACATGGCCAGCACGGCCCCGGTGTTCACATCCATCACGATGCCCACGGCCCGCGCTGCCACGTGATGCTCTTTGACGGCGTAATCCAATGCATTTTCGAGGTAATGCTGGATGTTGGCGTCAATGGTCAGCCGCAGGCTGCTGCCTTCCAGCGGCACCCGCTCGGTCTCGTAGCTCTGTTCCAGTGTGTAGCCCCATGCGTTGACGGCGGTCAGCACCACGCCGTTCTGCCCGGTGAGCACCTCGTTATACTTCAGTTCCAGTCCGCTCACACCGGTGTTGTCCACATTGGTAAAGCCCAGAACGGACGCCAGAAACTCTCCCTGCGGATACCAGCGCTTGGAGTCCTGATTGATGCGGATGCCGGTGATGCCGTTTGCTTCACAAAAGTCCCGCACGGCGTCTGCCGTCTCGCGCTCCACACGGTAGCGCAGCAGGCAGTCGTTGGAGGCGCGGTCGCTGAATTTTTCCAGCAGCCTGCCTTCGTCCAGCTCCAGAATCTCCGCAAGGCCCTTTGCGGCCAGTTCCAATTTATCGGCGGGCATCTCACGCGGGGAAGCCCGCAGGGTCCAGCAGCTGCTGTTGGCCGCCAGCAGCACGCCGTCGGCGCTGTAGATGCGGCCCCGGTCCGCAGGTACCACGGTGTCACGCAATTGCTGGCCCAGCGCACGGCTGGTGTACCAGCTGCCCGTAAACAATTGCAGATATGCCAGCCGCACGGCAAGCCCGGCAAAGCAGACGCAGCACATCAGTGCCGCCACCAGCCGCGCCCGGGCACGGAACGCCCGTTCCGGCAGCGTGCGCAGGGGCCTTGGCTCCGGTTTTGGCATGGGCGGGCACCTCTCTTTCCAAGCCAATGTATGCGCCTGAGGGCCGGGCCTATGACTAACCGGCCCCGCCGCCGCGTACAATAAGGGAACGGAGGTGATGCGGATGCACAAAGCTGCGGCCCACGCGCGGCGCAGCCTGCTGCTGCGCACGCTGCCCGCTATGGACCTGCCTTTTCTGGTGCTGGTGCTCACGCTGGTGGGCTTTGGCCTTGTGATGCTGGGCAGCGCCAGCAGCGCGGTGGCACTGTACCGGCGCGGCGACGCCTTTGCTTACCTGCGGCCGCAGCTGTTGTATGCGGCGCTGGGCATTGGCGCCATGTGGGTGGCAAGCCGGGTGGATTACCACATTTACCATAAGCTGGCATGGCCGCTGCTGGCCCTCTCGCTGCTGCTGCTTGCGGCGGTGCTGTTTATGCCGGAGTACAACGGCTGCAAGCGCTGGCTGGTGCTGCCGGGCCTTGGCACATTGCAGCCCAGCGAGATCGCCAAATTTGCGGTGGTGCTGGTGTTTGCACACATCATCTCACTCAACCACGACCGCATGGGCAGCTTTGCGGTGGGTGTGGTGCCCTTTGCGCTGGTGCTGGGTGTGGTGGCGGTGCTCATGCTGCTGGAGCCCCACCTTTCCGGTACGGTGCTGATCTTAGGCATCGGCGCGGTGCTCATGTTCGTGGGCGGCACCGGGCTCAAGTGGTTCGTGCTGGCGGGGGTGGGCGGCGCTGCGGCCATTGGGGCTGCTATCGTCATCATGCCGGACCTTGTGCCCTACGCGGCCAGCCGCCTGAGCGCGTGGCTGGACCCTTTTGCAGACCCGCTGGGCGACGGCCACCAGACCATCCAGAGCCTGTACGCCATCGGCAGCGGCGGTGCGGCCGGTCTGGGCCTTGGCAACAGCCGCCAGAAGCACCTGTTTGTGCCGGAGCCGCAGAATGATTTTATTTTTTCCATTCTGTGCGAGGAACTGGGCTTTGTGGGTGCCTGCGCAGTGATCCTGCTGTTTGCGCTGCTGCTGTGGCGGGGCATCACGCTGGCGGCGCACGCACCGGACCGGTTCGGTGCGCTGCTGGTAGTGGGCTTTGTGGTGCAGGTGGCCTTGCAGGCGGTGTTGAACATGGCCGTCGTCACCAACACCATCCCCAACACCGGCATCAGCCTGCCGTTCTTTTCCTCCGGCGGCACCAGCCTGATGATGCTGTTGGGCGAAATGGGCATCGTGCTGTCTGTTTCCCGCGGGGAGACATAAAACCGGTCGTTCCGCGCGGCAAAACGCCCGCTTCCGACACACGGCACCCCACAAATGACCGGACAAACGACCGTGCCGCTTTGCGCGCCGATAAACAAAACGCTCCCGTTCCGCATAGCATGAGGTATCTTTTGCGGAACGGGGGCTTTTTGCATGGGTGGAGACTTGATCATCACGGGCGGCATGCCGCTGAACGGCACCGTGCGCATTCCTGCGGCCAAAAACAGTGTGCTGCCGCTGCTGGCGGCGTCGCTGCTGTGCAGCGGCACCGTGCGGCTTCTGAACGTGCCGCACCTTGCGGATGTGGATACCAGCCTTGCCCTTTTGCAGGGTGCCGGGTGCACGGCCCGCTGGCAGGGCGGGGATATCACGGTGCACGGCACGCCCGCCACCTGCCGCCTTGCGCCGCAGGCAGCGGAAAAGATGCGGGCGTCCATTTTGTTCTGTGCGCCGCTGCTGGCGCGGCTTGGCCGGGTGGAAACGGTGCTGCCCGGCGGGTGCCGCATTGGCGCAAGGCCGGTGGATCTGCATCTTTGGGGCCTTGCGCAGATGGGCGTGCACTGCCGCGAGGAGGGCACACGGCTGATCCTGACGGCACCGGCGGGGCTGCACGGCGCGGATATCACGCTGGGGTTCCCCAGTGTGGGAGCCACCGAAACGCTGCTGCTGGCGGCTGCCTGCGCGCAGGGCGAGACGGTGCTGCGCGGCGCTGCACGGGAGCCGGAGATCAGCGATCTGGCGGCATTTGTGAACCGCTGCGGCGGCTGTGTGCAGGGCGCAGGCAGCAGCACCATCCGGGTGCAGGGACGCCGGGTACTGTATGGATGCAGCTTTGTGCCCATGGCGGACCGCATCGTGGCATCCACCCTTGCCTGTGCCTGTGCGGCAGCTGGCGGCAGGGTGGAGCTGACCGGTTTTGCCCCGGACACCTGCGCGCCGCTGCTGGAAATTCTGGCACAAATGGGCTGCGCTGTGGAAACCGGGCCGGAAGGTGCCGCAATTACCCGGCAGAATGCACTGCACGGCGCGGGCCGGGTGTTCACGGGGGTGTATCCGGCTTTGGCAACGGACGCGGCACCGCTGCTGGCTGCGGCCATGCTCACGGCACAAAGCGGCAGCAGCATCGAGGATGTGGTGTTTGAGCGCCGGTTCGCCTGTGCCGAGGGTTTTGCGGCCCTTGGGGGCGATGTGCAGGTGCAGGGCCGCACGCTGCACATCCGCCCCGTGCGGCGGCTGCTGGGGGCCAAAGCCGCCGCGCCGGACCTGCGGGGCGGGGCTGCACTGGCGGTGGCGGCACTGGCCGCAAAGGGCCGGAGCCGCATCACGCAGACGGGTCACATCCGCCGTGGATATGCCGGTTTTACGCAGATGCTGGCACAACTTGGGGCCCAAATTGAGCAGGAAATGCCGTGAGCGGATGCCGCAGCGAAAAAAACACCTGCAAAAACACAAATTTATCTTGCATTCAGGGCCAAAAGATGATACGATACAGTTATATAAGTGTAGTTTGATAATTTCTGTGCGTATGGCGCAGTTCTACGATAAAATCCGATGGAGGACAAAGTTATGGCACTCATGCTCGATGAAGAAATGGACGAAAACGTTACCACGATCAAAGTGATCGGCGTGGGCGGCGGCGGCGGCAACGCTGTGAACCGCATGGTGAGCGACGGCCTGCAAGGCGTCGAATTTATCGCAATGAACACCGACCAGCAGGCTCTGGCAAAGAACCATGCTGCCACCAAGGTGCAGCTGGGCTCCAAGCTCACCAAGGGCCGCGGTGCCGGTGCAGACCCGGAGATCGGCCAGCGCGCCGCTGAAGAAAGCAAGGATGAGATTGCAAACGCCCTCAAGGGCTCCCAGATGGTGTTCATCACCGCCGGTATGGGCGGCGGCACCGGCACGGGTGCAGCGCCCGTTGTGGCCGAGGTGGCCCATGACCTTGGCATCCTGACCGTGGGCATCGTCACCAAGCCCTTCTCGTTTGAGGGCAAGCGTAAGATGGGCCTTGCCGAGCAGGGCATCGCAAACCTGCTGATGCATGTGGACAGCCTGATCGTGATCCCCAACGAGCGCCTGAAGATGATCAGTCAGGAAAAGATCACCCTGATGAATGCCTTCCAGGCTGCCGACAACGTGCTGCGTCAGGGCGTTGAGTCCATCTCTGCCCTGATCAACGTGCCCGCCTTCATCAATCTGGACTTCGCCGACGTGCGCTCCATCATGAAGGATGCCGGTTACGCACACATGGGCGTGGGCAGCGCAAAGGGCGCAGGCAAGGCCGAGAACGCCGCCAAGGCTGCCATTTCCTCTCCGCTGCTGGAGACCAGCATCGCCGGTGCACACGGCGTGATCATCAACATCACTTCCAGCCCGGACATCGGCCTTGAGGATGTGGAGACCGCAGCCGGCCTCATTACCCAGAGCGCACATCCGGATGCCAACATCATCTGGGGTACCGCGTTCGACGAGAACCTCTCGGACGAGATGCGCGTGACCGTTGTTGCCACCGGTTTTGACAACAAGAGCGCCAGCGACCTGCGCAACAGCATCAGCAACGCCATGGGCAGTGCACAGTCTGCCACTTCTGCCGTGTTCAGCAGCGAGAACGCAGGCCCGGCACCCGCAGACACCGGTGCCGCACAGTCTGCTTCCGCCGCAAAGCCTGTGGAAGAGGACAACAGCGACAACGGCTATTACGACCAGCTGATGGCCATGCTGAACAAGCGCAGATAACACAAACGACCGAAGTTTTTCTGAGATTCTGGAAATGTCATGAGGGAGGCGGAACAGCAGGATGCAGGCAGAAATGACCCGCACTGCCGCCAGCCGCCCGACAGGAGCATATCGGATGGATCGGAGGGGCATCATGGCACAAGGCAGGCAGCAGAGCAGTGCTTCACGGCAGCGCTGCGCCATGCCCTCTGCACCGGTGGCCCCCGCCGAGACGCCCAAGGCTGTGTGTGCCCAGCTGGAACAGCTGAACCGCAGGCTGGCTGCTGCCCATGCGGAGATACGCCGCTATCAGACAAGGCTTTTTGCCTGTGAACGGCAGATGGCGGCGCTGCGGCAGGAGAATGCAGAGCTGGAGGCAGCCTGTGCCGAGGCGCAGGAGCAGGCCGCGCGCACCGCAGAGCAGCTGCAAGCGGCGCTTGGCAGTGGGACGCAAAGCGCGGACCCGCAGGGACCGCCGCAGCCACAGCCGCAGGCACCAGAACCGGAAAGCGAGGCACAGCCTTTGCCGGAACAGGCACAGCCGCAGGCAGCACCCGCCTGCGCACCGCAGCCTCCGGCACAGCCGGAATGGCAGCCGAAAACCAGACTGGAGCATCTCTCGGTAGAGCTGATGAACTGGTTTGACGATATGATGGGTGCGTGACACGGGCTGGTATGTTACTTATAAAGGCCCTCTGAATTCAGATCATCATAAAAGCTGCTGCTGTGGCGCAAAGCTGATGCAGCGGCTTTTTGCTGTTATGGGGTAAGGAGCGGACAGCGATGAAACCAAAACAGAAGATACTCATTGTGGACGATGCCGAGATCAACCGCGCCCTGCTCAAAGAGATATTGGGTGAGGGCTACGAATATCTGGAAGCGGAAAACGGTGTGCGCGCCATTGAGATCCTGCGCAGGCGCACCGATATCGCGCTGGTGCTGCTGGACCTGATCATGCCGGAAATGGATGGCTTTGACGTGCTGCGGGTGATGCAGTGCCATGCGTGGCAGGAAGAGATCCCGGTGATTGTGATCAGCGCCGCCGAAGACACCGAGAACATTGAGCGTGCTTACGATCTGGGCGTGGCCGATTACATCCGCCGCCCGTTTGAGCGGGTGATGGTGCTGCGCCGGGTGCAGAACGTGCTCATGCTTTACGCAAAGCAGAAGCGGCTCACCCGCCTTGTGACCGATCAGGTGTACGAAAAAGAGCACAACAGCGTGCTGATGATCAGCATCCTGAGCCATGTGGTAGAGTTCCGCAACAGCGAGAGCGGTCAGCATGTGCTGCACATCCGCACCCTGACCGACCTGCTTTTGCATGAGCTGGTGCAAAAGACCGACCGCTACCAGCTGGACGAGAGCGACATCTCGCTCATCAGCACAGCGTCGGCGCTGCACGACATCGGCAAGATCGTGATCCCGGACGAGATCCTGAACAAGCCCGGCCGCCTGACCGAAGAAGAGTTTGCCGTCATCAAGACCCACACCACCGAGGGCGCAAAAATCCTGAAAGACCTGAGCGCCAGCATCGGCGGGGCCAATGAGCCGCTGCTGAAGGTGGCCCACGCCATCTGCCGCTGGCACCATGAACGGTGGGACGGCAGCGGATACCCGGACCGGCTGCGGGGCGATGAGATCCCCATTGAAGCGCAGGTGGTGGCGCTGGCCGACGTATACGATGCATTGACCAGCGAGCGCTGCTACAAGCACGCTTACTCCCACGAGACGGCCATTAACATGATCCTGCATGGCGAATGCGGCACCTTCAACCCGCTGCTGATGGAATGCCTGCAAGAATCGTCGGAGCAGCTGAGCATTGAGCTGCGGCGCTCGGAATATGACCGCAGGTTCCGCCACGAGACGCGCCGCCTTTCGGAGGAAATCCTGCACCGCGAGGCACTGCCTCGGGAGGACCGCGCCCAGAGCCTGCTGGACTTGGAGCGGGAGTGCACGGCGTTTTATGCCGGGCAGCAGGGCGGCATCCAGTTCGATTACGATGTGCTCAGCGGCAGCGTGACCGTGGTGAACCACTACGAAGAACCGCTGAACCGCACCTGCAAGCAGGAGTTCAGCGGCGGGCAGGGCATGCAGTTCCTTTCTGTCAAGGACCGACGCCGTCTGCTGGACGCCATTGCGTCGGCCACGCCCGAGGACCCGGATGCGGTGTTCCCGGTGCTGATCGCGGTGGATCAGGAATACCGCCTGCACCGCCTTGTGATGCACACCCTGTGGAGCCGCACCGGTGTGCGGCGCTGCGTGAGCGTGATCGGCCAGATCACGGACGAGCACAAGCGTTTGCAGGGACGGCAGGACCTGATGCTGGGTGATGTGAACAGCGAGCGTCCGGAAGCGCTGCTGGAACGGCTGAAAGGCATTTTTGACATCGTGCGGCTGGTGGACCCGGGGCACGCCAAGGTGCTGAGCCTTGGTGCAGACGGCCAGCTGCGGGAGCTGCCCGGCAGCTGCAACATGGTGTGGAACAAATCCAGCCGGTGCGAGAACTGCATCTCCGGCAAGGCCCTTGCCCGCAAAGGTTCTTTGAACAAGATCGAGTTCAAGGGCGAACAGGCCTATTTTGTCATGGCAAAGTATGTGGAAGTGGGCGGACACGGCTGCGTGCTGGAAATGGTGTCCAAGCTTTCGGACGGCCGCTGGCTGGATATGGGCGGCCGCCGGATGCTGCTGGACCGCGGCACCAGCTTTGACCGCGGTGCCTTTGTGGATTCCCTGACGGGCGCCTACTCCCGCCGGTATTTTGAACGTTTTCTGGCCGAAAGCGAGCAGGTGCAGGGCGTGGCCATAATCGATGTGGACCACTTTAAGGAGGTCAACGACCGGTTCGGCCATCTGGTGGGGGACAAGGCTTTGCAGAGCGTGGCGGCTGCCATCCAGAAGAACCTGCGCGAGACCGACATTCTGGTGCGCTACGGCGGCGATGAATTTTTGCTGCTGATGCCCCAGATAAAGCCCGAAGCGCTGGATGCCGTGCTGGAGCGCGTGCGGAACGCCGCAGGCAGTGCAAAGGTGGAAGACTGCCCGGAACTGGAGCTTTCGGCCAGCGTGGGCGGTGTGTACGGGGTGCATCCGCTGCACGAAGCCATCCGGCAGGCCGACGGCAAAATGTACCACAACAAGGCAAGCCGCAAAAAATAAAACAAAATGCCCGGACGGGGAACATTGCAGCTTTTTTCCGGCTGCAAACCCGTCCGGGCGTTTTTGTTGTTTTCAGCGCACGGCGCTGGTGCGGTGCTCCATCAGATAGGTGGCCTCAAGGTCTGCGATGTGCAGCTTGACGGCCAGCGGATACTTGTCGTAAGCTTCCGAGATGGCAAAGCAGCCGCCCCGGGCCGCATCGTCAAAGCCGCCCATGTGCCAGCGGATGGCAACAGCCTCCTCAACGCGCAGCTTCATGAACCGCTCAATCAGGAACACGCTCTTTTCGCCGTGGCCGTAGGGGAACAGGTCCTCCACGCTGTAGCTGGGCACCTTTTCCCACTGGCCGGTGGCTTCGTTTTTCACGTTGCGGGTGCCGGGCTTATAGTAGTTGGCCTTGCACAGATCGTGCAGCAGCGCACAGATGGCAAAGCTCTCCTCACTGTCGCCCTCGGTAAAAAAGGTGTCGTGCAGTGCATGGTAGACGTTCAGGCTGTGCATGCACAAACCGCCCTCACACGCACCGTGGAACCGGGTGGAAGCCGGTGCGGTAAAGAAATCGGTCTTATGGTCCAGCCAGTCCAGCAGCTTTTCGCTGCCGGGACGTGTGACATGCTGCTGCCAGATCTGCAAAAACTCTTCGCGGCCGCCCATGCTCACAGCTCCATGTCGTCCAGAATGCCCTTGAGGATGGCCAGCTCGTCGTGGCTCAGGGAGATGCCCTTGCCCATGCGGGTGCCGTCCGGGGACCAGTCGCGGATGTCGTACTTGGGCTCGCCATCGTTCCAGCTGATGAGGTTCAGCTGACGCTCCCAGCCGCGGGGACGCTCCGAGA
>ERZ1034998.1510-NODE-1510-length-13616-cov-6.922425_pt1 | contig 13616 bp, 8 predicted proteins | sample MGYA00520621_ERZ1034998 | MGnify/ENA primary metagenome ERZ1034998 (study PRJEB33766, sample SAMN09781748) | gut metagenome | biome: gut microbiome | host: Homo sapiens | place: Madagascar | study: EMG produced TPA metagenomics assembly of the PRJNA485056 data...
CTCCTGTTTGTCTTTATAATCGGCACGGACAGAAACGCAGACTGTTTAACGCGGCGAGCTTAACGGTCTCCGCTATCTGCGCACGGTCAATATCCGAATTTATAACTGAGTCCCCCGATCGGCGCGCTGTCGCCCGAATTATAAAATTCGAGGATGTCCGTTTTTGCCGTTGCTTTTACGTTATCACTCACCTTAAATTCGATATCGTAATTTTTCTCGGAAAGTCCCAGGGCGGAAAGCGGTATTTTCACGAGCATCACTTTGCCGGACACCTTGTATTCAGCTTCGCCCGTTGCTTTATAGTCCGCGCCGCCTTTGCTTTTCAATACTCTTGAGCGCACTCCGTCAATGATTTCCCGATTGATAACATACTGATAGCCGAGAGAATTTTCAGTACCGCCGTTCTGCGTTTTAATCCAGATATTCATCCATTTCTGATCGCCGCTCGTGTAGGAAGTAATCTCATCCGCTGTCGTAATCCGAAAATAAAGATGCGCATCATCCCGTGCAACGCGAATCGTATCGATATCATTCCTGTTTGAATCGTCTTCATTATAGTAGCTTCTGTCGTAAGAGAGATAATACCGTTCGCTGCACTCCCCGACAAAATCGCGGTATGCCCTCGTTCCGAGCCACTGTTCTTCCCCGAAGTCTTCCATATCGATCGTGATTTCCGGATAAATATAGTGTTTTGCGTCCTCGTATTTATATTTGCGTATATACGAGATCAAATCCTTATACCCGTTATCCTTGATGGAGCTTTCCATGGAAGGCTCTAAATCGCGGGAATATTCGTCGTTAAAAGTATCGCACATCAAATAGCCGTTATGGTCGGATGTCAGATTCGGCAAATACTGTTTGGACGCGATCCACTCGTTCCAGCCGGTAACAAACACATATTTCAGTTGCGCGTCATTTTTGTACGCCGTTTCCCACTGATTTTTGAAATTAATGTTCTGTCCGAATAGCGTGTGATCGTTCTTACCGGTCTTATAATTCCAGCCTCTGCCTCTCGTTCCCGCCATATCGCTGAATTTAACCGTAACATGTTGCGCGACGGAAACGGTCGTCATATCCGTATACACGCGCTGAGGGTATTCGTAATCCATCCAGGCGAAACCTTCCGCATTATAGGCTGCGGTAGGCCACTGTGCATAACGGAAGTGAAAATAATTGCCCAGCTCTTTTTGTTTTTCGCTGGCACTGTCGCCCGTAAGACGTACGGCAGTAGCTTCCATAACGATCGTGAGAGGCTTTCCCTCCGGCTTGAACCAGATATCGTCATACTTACCCGGCTTATAAAACTTTTCATATACGGACGTAAGATTTCCCTCGTCGAAATTCGTTTTTCCTCCTCCGTTAAAATGGTACATTACTTTCGGAACATTCCAGCCCGCCTCGTGATATTCCAGAATAATATCCAACACCTTTTCCGCATTGTCGTCGTAAGTTACGGCGTTCGAAGTATCGAAGCAGATAAAATCCACCCCCGCCATCGTGAGCATTTCCACCTGTTTACGAATCACCCAGGTATCACCCGAGTGATAATATCCGAAAACGGGCTGTCCCCAGTGATGGGATACCCCCGCGGGAGAAACAGTCGAATTTTTTCCGAATTCTTCGATGCCGTATTTCTTGATGATTTCCGTAACGTTATAAGTGCCGTTTACGTCCGCTCCCATACCGAGGTTGAGAAAATAGAACATTCCGACGTATCTTTCCTTATCGGTCTTTACGCCGTCCGCGCTGTATGTGATCACACCGTAGTCATCCTCGGCGACGATGCTGTTTACCGTAAAGGAATAATCGTCTATATCCCTCGTATCCTCTATTCTCTTTGCCGGCTCAAACGGTTCATACGGTTCAACAGACTCAACCTGCGGCGAAGAATTGCACCCGACAAATGTTGCCGTCAAAAAAACGCATATGAGAAATCCTGCCATTTTTCTTAAATTTTTCATAAATGATCCTCTTTAATAACCGAATTGCCAGCTAAGTCCGCCGATCGGCGCACTGTCGCCCGAATTGTAAAAGGAAAGCACATCCGACGAATCCGATATGTTATCGTTCACTTTAAACTCTATCTGATAGTTATCCGCCGAAAGTTTCAATACATTCAGCGGGACTTTTATGCAGAGCACATTTCTGGAAAGAAAATATTCCGCTCTGCCGACCGAAGCGAAACTTCCATCCGGAGCGCAACGCTGAACGGAAGACGTGCCGTCGGAAAACACCTCGCGATTAATCGCATAGTGATAGCCCAGCGAATCCGTTTCGCCGCCGTTTTTCGTACGGATACGGATGTTCATCCATTCCGTATCCCCGTTTTGATACGCGGTAACCGGATCAACAGTCGTAATGCGGAAGTAGAGATATTCTCCGTCCTTCATTACGGAAACTGTATCGATATCATTGCGATTCGTATCGTCCGTAAGATATACGCCGCTGAAATCGCCATCGTGCCGAAGAAAATTGCGCGGCATGCATTCACCCGTAAAGTCCCGATACACGGACGCTTTTTCCCAAAGTTCGGAATCGAAGTCATTAACTCCGACGCTCACATCTTCATAAATATAATGTTTCGCAACCGAACATTTATAATTTCTGATATTCCGGAAAGTTTGCAAATAAAAATTATCCTTCAGATCGCCGCTGTAAGACGGCTCTATGTCCCTTGAATACTCGGCGTTGAAAGCATCCACCATGACGAATTTGTGCACCGCATCCAAGTTTGGATAATAATATTTACACGCAACCCATTCGTTGAACGCCGTTATGAAAGTATAGGTTACCTGATTATCGAGCTGAGTGGCTGTTTTCCATTGATTTTCGTAATTGACGCCCTCAGCGTAGGTTTCGTGTTCGTTCTTTCCCGTTTTATAATTCCAACCTCTTCCACGCGAACCTTCCGTATCGGAAAAACGAACCGTCGGGTGCTGTGCAACCGAAACGGTCAGCCAATCCCCCGTACATTTCTGCGGATAAGAGAAAGAACACCAGGCGGCACTGTTGGGATCCATATACGCAGTCGTCGGCCAATAGGAATAACGAAACTCAAAGTATTTGCTTAACCGCGCGCTTAAAGAATCGTCGTCGTAGTTTTCCATACGGACCACGGTACGCTCCTGACAGATAATCATCGGCTTTCCGTTCGGCTTAAACCAAAGTCCCTCGTATTTCGGGTTGCTGTAATAGCGGTTATATATGGAACAGATCTGAGATTCGTCGGTAGCCGTGTCTCCGCCTCCGCCCATCATATACATGCATTTCGGAACATCCCAACCCTTTTCCCTGTATTCGAGCAGAATTTCAAAGAGAGTATCCGTTACGTTTTCATACATAGGACCGTTTGAACAGTCAAAAACAAGAAAGTCAATCCCTATCATCGTCAGCATTTCGATCTGTTTGCGAATTACCCACGGATCCGCTTCTTTATAGTAGCCGAAAACTGGTTCTCCCCAATGATGAGAATAATTGGCAGGCGAGATTTCAGTGTCCGTATCAAAAAAATCTCTGCCGTATTCTTCCAGTATTTTCGTGACGTCATAAATACCCGTTCCGCTAGCATGATTCCCTACGGCACAAAAAAAGAAAATTCCCACATAACGTGTTTTATCATTCTTTTCGCCATCGGCGCTCAGAGTAACCCGCCCCAGGCTGTCTACTGCAACCGTGTTGTTGATGGTATATTCCTGTTCCGTAATCGAACGCGTATCCTGCTCGCGGACAATCGGAGTATCCGGAATATCCGAAGAGCTCGAATTACTCGAAGAGCTCGAAAGGTTGCAGCCGGTAAACGAAAAACAAACAAATATCATTATCGACAAAAGTAATACAACTTTTTTATACCAGATTCGTTTCAACATATTTCACTCATTCAAAAGCAGGAGTTCTGTATAAAAGTTTGCCTTATATTCGGAACTCCTGCCTCCTTAGCGGATTATTTTTCGATCAATTCTGTTTTCTTTTTGCAAAACAAACAATACCTGCCAACATCAATAAAGCAGTAGCCGCAAACAGCGCGCCGCTATTAATGTTTGAGCCGCAACCATTGCCAACCGAATTATCGTGCGAACTATCCTCTACGCCTTCGTTGACGGTAACAGTAAACTGCACCTTGCTTTCATTATAGGTAACCGTCACCGTCTTTTCTCCGGTTTCGGAAAAATCATACTTGCAATACTTTACATCCACGGCGACATCTTCTTCATAGCCATCCGCATATTTACAGTGAATAACAAGTCCCGTCGTATCCAGTTTGTCGTCCACCCCGTAAACGATTTTATCGGGAAGGCTTTTGATCGTCAGTCCGCCTTCTTCCGCGAAAGGTCGGATCCACGCGATACCGAGAACGTTCATTTCGACAAGAAGATCATGACGAAGTATGGCGTTTTCAAGTACCCAATAATCCTTGATGTTATTTTCGCCCCACGTGGCGTTGTAGTAATCGACAAAGAAGAAGCCCGCATCCACCTTAATCGCCGCAACGTCATCGACGATAAACTCTTTGGTTGCACCATCGCCCATATAGGTATCCAGATGGAACAGCAGCGTTTCGCCGAATTGACTCAGCCTTTGAATATACCGCGTACCTCTGCTATCTTTGGTTTCCATCAGTTCACGAACCGTGTACCATTCGCCCACCGTCAGTTTACCGCCCGTATAGTGATCGGAAATTTTCAAATGGATACGATCCAATCCGTTGTTACAGTTATCAACTTGATACAAGGCCTTCGATGCGTCGTTAAACCACTGTATGTTATGGAAATCAAAGCGCAGCGCCATACATCCGAATTGGTCGGTAAAGGTAACCGGGCTTCCGGCGTAGAAATCCATATAGGAATCGGGAGCTTTGTCCTCCACCGTAATATCGAAAGTAGTTTCAAAACCTCTGTATGCCACCGTTACCGTCTTTTTACCGACCGTAAACATATCAGGATCGGTAAATGTAAGCAATTCCGATTCGGCGTCATAAGACTCGCCGCCCGCCATATTGACTTTGACAACTAAACCGCTGAAATCGACTTTTTCACCCAAGCCGTATGTTATTTTGGCAGGCTGTGTTCCGATCGCTATGGACAGAATCGATTTAACGACTTGGACGGGAATTTCAAACGTTCTTCCTCCGAACGTGCCGGTAACCGTTTTGTTTCCCGTTTCGGAAAAATCATAAGTGTAGTCGAGAGTTGCTCCGTCAAAAATAACCGTTTTTCCTCCCAGCGAATTATACGTCGCCTCTATGCGGACGCCTTTGCCAGAGAAAGGCTCGTTAACTTCGTATTCCGTCTTAGTCGGCGGCGAAAGAACTGTCAGTTCGTCGCCCTCTTCTATCTCGGGGATTTTATAAACATCATTCTTTTCTTTGCTCCCCTCTATGGCTTTGTGTTCGATTTCCACCAACACGTCTTCCATCAGCGGAGTCTGCGTCGCCATCCCGTAGCTATCGGGAACGTTGTCGCCGCCATTCCAAGACCAATGATCACCCGTATAAGTAGCAAAGACAAAACCTTTTTCGACAAGTACGGCTTTCACGTTAGCGGGCAGGAAATCTTTGTTTCCTCTATAATAGCAGTCCATATCGATAAACAATGCGTTTCCGAACTGCTTACACCTCACGACGTAAGGCATTCCCTCGTTATTTTTCATCCCGTTCAGTTCGCGGAGAGTATACCAGTTATATTCCGTGCCCTCGCCGATCGAAGCATACAGACTGATCTTATCAAACTGATTGGTTGCCGCCTGCGTATTGCCCAAAGCGCGCATGGTCCAGTCTGGATCCTCCCCCGTGAAAGTCTTAGCTACAAAGTTAATCTCCAGATGATCCAGTCTTCCGTCTACTTTGCCACTTTCCTTATTCGTTTCGAGAATCAATTCCCCCGTAATGTCGGCGCAATAAACAGTCTCCGTTCCAACGGCCAATCCGTAAGTCGCCTTAACGGGCGAAGCAATATTTGTTTCGGAAAAATCGTAGTCGAGTGTTATGGCGGACAAATCGTCGATAGTCATCCGCGCGCCGCCTAAGGAATTCAACAGCACTTCCGCGCTTTCGATATCTGTCTCGGAAAGCCTGGTATTTAAGCCGTAATGCCAATCTTTCAGTTTAAAACTCAAGATATCGACTTCTGCTGCCGACGGAATACGGTACGTATCGTTTTTCTTCTCCGTTTTATCCGCTTCGCTTGCAGCCACTCTTTCTATAATTATATCTTCCTTCGTGCATTCCTTGGAAACCGTGTATGTAGAAGGAATGGTATCTCCGCCGTCCCACGAAAAATGATCTTCCGTATGTACGGCCATCGTCATACCGGCCTCGATCTTAACGGCTTTTACGTACTCGGGCAAAAGATCCTTATCGCCACCCCAAAAGCAGTCCATGGCGATGAAGAGCGTGCTGCCGTGTTGCGCAGTCCGTACTACGTAGGGCATATTTGCGTTATTCTTTTTTTGATTCAATTCTCCGAGCGTATACCAGCCATAATCGGTGCCGTTCACGCCCAATGTTGTGTATAACGATATTTTTTCAAACTGATTGGTAACCACCTGAGTATTACCGAGCGCCTTTGCATCAAACGAGCAGCCAGTCAGTTTCAACGGAATCTCCAGATGGTCCTGCCTATCGTCCTTTCTGGCGACCTGTCCCAGTTCCACCGAAATTTCGCCAAGAACGGCAGACTCTTCGGCTTGCGTGTCGGAAGCTGCCAATGACTTGACTTGCGAGATTGCCAATGCGGACAAAACAAGCGCGACCGCACAGCAAAATGTCAAAAGTTTTTTCATAAAATTCCTCCTTGATTTTTTTATTAAAACTCAAACCAAAATTAATTTTAGCCTTTTATAGCGCCTATCTGTATACCTTCGATCAACTGTTTTTGGTACAAGAAGAACAGAATGAGAGGAAGAAGCGACATGAATACACCCGCCGCCATACGCACGTTAGCGACTTCCATTGCCACGTTCGTGTTGATGCTGTCGTAGTAAATCACGAGGGCCAATGTATATTGCTCTCTCGACTTCAGATAGATCAACGGTCCGTAGAAATCGCTCCAACCGCCGCTAAACGTGTTTATGAGCGTATACAATATAATGGGCCAGCACAGCGGAACCATGATCAATGCATATCTCTGAAACGCGTTGGCGCCGTCTATCATGGCGGCATTCTCTATCTCGAAGGGAACATTGCGCATGAACTGCATGAATAGAAAGATCGTTATCGCGCCGCCGCCGAACAGGGAGGGAACCGTCATGCAGATCGGTCCGTTTACCCAACCGAGATTGGAAAACAGGACATACAGCGGAACCTGTACCACGACGCCGGGAATCATGACGGTAGCGAGCGTCGCGGAAAATACGAAATCCCTGCCGGGGAATTTGAGCCTCGAAAAGCCGTAAGCGCAGATAGACGCAGACAGCGGAACGGCAATAATATTGAAGCCGACGATTTTCAGCGTATTAAATGTGTAATGCAGGTAATTATTTTGCTGAAACATTTTTTTCCACCCGTCAAGCGTCCATTGGGGCGGAAAAAATTTTACGGGAAGAGTCATGATATCCGATGCGTGCATAAAGCTCCTGTTTACCATAAAAAGATACGGAAAAACAAGATACACTGACAGCAGAATCATGACGGTATACTGCAAAATCCTAATCGAAATTCGCTTTGCCGCACGCTTTGAATGTAAAATATCGTTAACCATTTTCTTCTCCATATTGAACCCATTTGCTCGTCTTGAAGTTAATAAAGGTTAAAATACCGATAATGGCGAACAAAACCCAACCGAAAGCGCAGGCATACCCCATGAGTCCGCCTCTTTTGAATGCGTCAGTGTAAATTTTAACTGCCACGAAATACAGACTGTTATCCGGTCCTTTACCGCCCGTACTGCCGGCCATAATAAGCGTCGTAGAAACTTGTAGCGAACCGATAACTCCCGTTACTAGATTGTAAAAAATCATTGACGTGCTCATAGGAATGGTTATATAGAACACGCGTTGCAAGGCGTTTGCGCCGTCAAGCTGGGCGGATTCGTATAAAGTCGAAGGAATATTTTTGAAAGCCGCCAGCCACAGCACCATTCCTCCGCCGACACCCCACGTTCCCGTCCAGATCAAAGTCGCCATCGCCGTAGAAGCCGAGGTGAAAAACGTAGGATTCATGCCTAAACTTCTAAAAATCTGAGTCATGAGCCCGAAATCCGGATCGAGAATATCTCTCCACAGAACGCCGCTCGATACGCTCGGAATCATGCAGGGGAGAAAAAACAGTACCCTGAAAAAATAACTCCCCTTCACTTTCATATTGGCAAGAAGCGCAACAATGTATCCAAGTACCAGCCCGAGCGGCACCGTAATGATGGAATAAATGAAAGTGTTTTTGAGAACGATCCATGTCTCCATATCTCTCGTGAACAAATTGACATAATTCCGAATACCGATCCATTCTTGTTTAAAAAAGCCGTCAAAGCTCTGAAAACTGTAAAAAAACGACGATATGGCAGGATAATACGTGAAAATCAAAATTCCCAATAATACCGGGCTGATAAACAGATATCCCGTCACGATATTCCGTACTTTGTTTTTTGTTTTTGCCTTCATTTTTTCGATTCACCAATAATCAATATTCAAGCCAATATTCCAACGACGCCACCGCTTTTCCGATTGCTTTGTCCTTCGTATAGCCTATATCCACGTAATTTCCGATCATGACTGCGATCGTTTCGGTCATATCCGAAGAACGGGCAGGTCTTACGGTAATAAAGCTCGTCGGCGTGATTGCGTTATGATCTCCGCCCCACACGAAGGCTTCCATATTATAGCATTCCAATCCTTTTCCCCAATGGTTTTCGGGGTTTTTCGCATCTTTCATATCCTTTCTGATGGGCGGATAGTTCTTCCCCGCATCTGCAATGCAATTCTGTCCTTCCTTCGTCGTCATGAATTTCAAAAACGCCCACGCGATATCTCGGTTTTTACTGTCGGAAGAAATAGAATAGCCTGAAACGCCGCAGCCGATTTTAGGATTTTTCTCGTCGATGATCGGAAACGTAACGACGTTATAATAGGATTCGTCCATATCTTCATAGGGCATCCGATTTGCAATCGCCAAGTTCTTGATCTGAGTTGTCGCGTCCTGCGAATGGAACATGAATGCGCCTTGTCCGCCGGCAAAATTCGCCTGAGAACCCGAAAATGCGCCGTGATAACGTTTATCTATCAGGTTCTTGACCAAATCAAGTGCCTTCCGCGTCCCTTCGCAGTCTAATGTACAATTCTTGTTTTCGTCGAAGTATTCGACGCCGAACGACTCGAGAATGGGATTGTACACAGCCTCCCAATCGAGAAAACCGTCGAGAAGATAATTATTCTGTTTTCCGTTGTTATCGTAATAATCTCTTACATATTCGCAGACTTTCAAAAAATCGTCCCAAGTCCAACCGTTTTTGATGTACGTTCCTTCGAGATCGACCTTGCAGTATTCGGAAGCCGCTCGAATAATCTTCGCGTTATAATGGCAAACCACCTGATCCGCCGCTCTGGGAATCATAAGTTGGGAACCGTTAAAATTCTTCTGTCCCAATATCCAGAAGTTTTGGTAAAAATCATCAGGAGTGAATGTAACTTCATCCGCCTGCGCCTCAGCTTTCAGATAAGGCTCGAGGCTAAGAATGATCCCCGTTTCCTGCAAATCAAGCATAGTAAAACTACTTGTCTGAAAGATATCCGGCATCGTTCCGGCTCCGGCATAGCCCATCAGCGTGCTTACCAGTTCTCCCGACATGGGATCTACTTTTACATCGATGTTGGGGTAATATTTGTTAAATCCCTTTGCTAACTCTCTTATGATGTTTTGCTCGTCGTTGCTGGCGTCGCAAGAAACCGTCAGCGTTGCGCTGATCTGCGGATCAAGGTTGACATTTACCTCAAACTCATCCCCCATCTGAGGCTTGGTTCTCTGTCCGCACCCGGTCGCAACACCGCAAATAAGCGTCGCCGTAAACAAAACGCTTAAAACTTTGTTAAATAATCTCATCTTTTACCTCCGTTTTTTTGACATTGAAATTATGTATCATGCAGCCGGACGAAAGGTAATTTTCGAAAACCCGATACGTCCCCGCCGTCCAGCCTAACATTTTCGATTCGGCGTACTCGTGCACGGTGGCTTTGCAGCCCGAAATGCAATCGTACTTTTCCCATAAACTTCCCGTATCTTTCCAGCCGCGGTCAACCAGATCGATATATTGTTTCGCCAGCCGCTTTGCTTCGCTTTTTGCCCCCACTCTGTCGAGCGCCATGACCGACAAACATACGAGAGGCGGCCAGATATTCGGATAGCTCCATTGATATTTGCCGTATTCCTCGGTCTTTTCCGTGGCGGGAATACCGTATTTCGTTTGCAGGCGTTGTATAATTCGTAGCGCTTTTTCCGCATTGTCGGAAAGACCGCAAAGATACGGCATCAAAAGAGCGGGGCTGATCAACGGAGAACAGGTTTCGCGAACAGCATCATAATCGTAGAAATCGCCGTTTTGCATACAATACCGCCGAATGAGTTTTGCTCGACGTTCCGCAGCTGCTCCGTAGGCGTCCTTTTCTCCCAGAAGTTCTCCGAACAAGGCAAGGATTTTCTCATTCTCATATAAAAGGCTGTTCAAATCGATCGGGGCGTAATGCTCGGCGCGCGCATGAAACCGAGGGGTGAAATCCCATCCGCTCTCCGCCTCCGAAAGCAAATTGGAACCCAAATATTCGATGTCTTTCTCCGTTTTTTCCTCTTCCTTTCCCAGCCTCGTATCCGTAATGATTCTGTAAAAATCGCCGCAGGTTTTCGCGTCCGTGTTGTTTCCGTAACGGTTCAGACCGCAAGGCAACATTCTCCGCCGCATCCAAAAGGCATATTCTTTTTTCATTGCGGGATACGCTTCCCGTACAAACTCGTTATCGCCGGTATATTGCCAATAAGCGTGGCACATGGGAATAAACAAAGGAAACTGCGAACGGTTGTCTCCGCCCTCCGTCGCAACATTGGGCATGTATCCGTATTTATCGATCAAAAACATCATGTTCCGAATATTGTTGAGAGTCTGGTCTTTCAGCCCGTCGCATAGCAAACCCAAATTGATGAAATATGTATCCCAATAAAAAAAGTTTTCGAACCCGACATCGCTCGTCTGTTCGCAAGAAGGAGAATTATACGGATAAGGTAAGTTTTTGTATTCACCTTTTCTGATGCTGTTCTTCCAATTTTCTTGAATATACTCTCTTACCGTCATAGAACTCTCTCAAATAATGTCTTGACAACGATTATTCTTTTTGTTATATTTATAGCATACTTTACCCCCCATCGCAATACCAAAATAGGACATTTATGCGACAAATATTGCTGAATTTAGAAATATGATTGATTTTTACGAAAAACAAAGAGAACTAATTGACCAACTTTATATCAGCGAAGGGCAAAATTTCTGCCAGCCGCATTTCCACAGGCATATCGAATTACTTTATGTTTTGGAAAGCGGACTCTTAGTAACTGTGAATAAAGAAATGCGTTTGATGAATGCGGGCGAAGTTGCTATCATGGATAGTTTCGATTTACACGGCTATCCCAACCCGAAGCAATTAAAGTCTATTTCTATTGTGATTCCCGTGGCATTTTGCTCCGAATATAAAAAAAGAACCAAACATCTTATGCTTTCTTCTAATTTTATAACAGAACCTCAGGCTTGCTCCGAAATATTCTGTTTGATACAGATGATGCAAAAGCATACTTACAATATCAATCTTCCTCTCTTTTTAACTACTCATTATTTAATGCGTGACCAGGCTTTTATTCTCGGGTGCATCGCCGCAATTATGGGCGTTATCCTGCGTGTAATCCCGCTTTCCAAGCGCGAAAAAAATAACGACGACACTCTGACGAAAAAACTATTGATTTATCTTGACGATCATTATAATGAAAACCTGACTTTGGAAGCCTTAGCCAATCAATTCGGGTACAGTAAATTTTATTTTTCTAAAATTTGTCAGAAAATTTTGAACATGTCCATGACGAAATACTTAAATAAACTGCGAATCTTAAAATTTCTCGAAGACGACAGGGGTGACGCCACTTTAACCGAACTGGCCTTCAAACACGGATTTTTGAGCATGCGCACCTTTCAAAGGGCTTTCAAAGAGTATGTCGGAATTACCGCAAACGAATATGTCACAAAACTTGACAGCGAATCCAAATGATAAAAATACCCACGGGACTTGAAACTTCAAGCTCCGTGGGTATTTGTTAAAAAGAAAGAACGGAGCAAGGACCGTTCTTTTTTTTACATTTATTATCTCTTTACCTCATTACTTTCAACATATTGATGCATAAAACATCTCCTCTTATCCCATACCTGCCAAATAACGGTTATTCCGCTAAATTGCATTATTATATCCGATAAAATATATTATGTCAATAGTTTTATGCCGCCAAAACGCGCTTTTTTCTAAAAATATGCCATATTTATTCTAACCCGGTCGAATTCGACCAGTTTAACCGTTTCGATTTCGATACGGTTACAAAGCCTCTTCAAGCAACATACCGTTCTTTAATTCTATAATGATTGTATGGTCTTTTTTTATCCGCACTTCCTGAATTATTCGTCTTAATTTGTTATCCGTTATTTCGGAACAATCGGCATTATAAAGAGATAGTTCCTTGCTAAACATCCCCGGCTCTTCATTCCTCGTCTTGGCAGTAGCCATTTTCTCTTCTATAATTGATTTTTCGTTTCGCAAAGCCACAATTCTTTGAGATAGTTCGATTATTTCTTCTCTTATCCGTTCCTTATTTCCTTGCGTCGTAATTTCAATCATTGCGGCGTCTTCCATTTGCTTATTCAGCTCGTTTATGCTTCTTTCGATATTGCATAAATCATCCGTATAATCATTGCCACCGAATTGCTTTGATAACTCCGACAGAACAATGTCAAGCGCACCGCTGTTATTCTGGATATACCTGATTATCGACCTATAGACCGCTTTATGTATCAATTCATCGCCAACAGATATAGACTCACACGCTTTACCGCCATGCTCGATTCGCGTAATACAACGCCACACAATTTTTTTCTTACCGCCGGAAATCCACATACAACGTCTGTAACGGTTTCCGCACGAATCACATACAAGCAAATCCGAAAAAGGATATTTCCCGCTAAACTTTCCCTTTGCCGTAATCGTTTTATCCGACACACGCGGTCTGCTGCGGCGCTTTGCCATCTCCGCCTGAACTTGCTTGAACGTATCCCGATCTATTATAGCCGGGTGATTGTTTGAAACAAGATATTTCGGCATCTCCCCACGATTTTTTCTTGCCCTTTTTGTAATACAATTCTCTATATACGTTTTTTGCAATAACATATCGCCGTATCTTTCGTTCGTTAAAATATTACGAATAGCATTTCGACTCCAAATATCATTGCCTGTCGCTGTTTTTATCGGCGCGGAATCGAGATATTCCTTGATTTGATCCACGCTGTTCCCGTCTAAATACATATCGAAGACGTCTTTTACATACTTAGCTTCCTCCGGGACTATTTCCGGCTGACCGTCTTCGCCTTTTCTATAGCCTATAAGATTATATC
>ERZ1034998.1512-NODE-1512-length-13586-cov-3.869189_pt1 | contig 13586 bp, 10 predicted proteins | sample MGYA00520621_ERZ1034998 | MGnify/ENA primary metagenome ERZ1034998 (study PRJEB33766, sample SAMN09781748) | gut metagenome | biome: gut microbiome | host: Homo sapiens | place: Madagascar | study: EMG produced TPA metagenomics assembly of the PRJNA485056 data...
GTGTGGTGTCCCGCCCGCTGGAGCCTGCCTGCTGCCGGACATTGGGGCTGGCGTTCTCTCGCACCGCCAACTCGGTGGTAAGCCGCACACTGCTGGAGTACCTGCAGCAGGACCGGTGATGCAAAAGCCGGAAGCATCCTGGGGTAGACCACAGCCGGGACGATATCCTCGTCGTGCAGGCGGACCACGGCAACGACCCCACCATCGGTCACCCCCACCACACCCGGGAGATGGTGCCGCTGATGATCTACAGTCGCCATTCCACCCCCAAGGACATCGGCATCCGCAGCACCCTCAGCGATGTGGGTGCCACGGCGGCGGACTATTTCCACAGCAAAGCACCCCAGAACGGCACCAGCTTCCTGTCCCTGCTGAACAGGTAAGACTTCCCCCAAGGTAAGGCAAATGAACAGGCAGAGCCCCCGACTCCGTTTTGCAGATGCAGGACGGTGCCGGGGGCTTTTGCCGCTTTTTGGGGTGCTGAGGGCGGTTTTTCCCGGTTTTTGGATATCCGCAGCATGCCTGCCGGTATCCGGACCGGAAAGACCCTTGCTGCGGATGTTTTGTTTTGCAAAAAAAATGCGGTGCACCGACAGCTTTACGGCAGCGCCAGCACGTCGGTAAGGGAGGCACGGATCAAGTCCATCAGCTCGCCGGTCACCGGGGGCAGGGTGCGTCCCACATGGTGTGCCAGCAGCAGATACAAGGGCTGGGGCGGGTCCAGTGCGGCGCACCGGGGATGGTGGCGGCGCTCCATCAGGTTCAAGGGCAGCAGGGCGTCGGCAATGCCAAGGTTTGCCAGCTGCCGCAGGATGGAGGTGTCCGCCTCGCAGGCGGCAGGGGGCAGCTGCCCGAACATTTGAGGCAGCAGGGCGTCCTGCAGGGTCCGGAGGGTGGAGCCTGTCTGTGCCATCAGCTGGGGGCGGGGGTCCAGCCCCCCGGGGAACAGGTCCCCGGGCTGCCATCCCTCCGGGCAGCGGCAGGGGGCAAAGCAGTAGACCATCTCCGTAAGGGTCAGTACCTGACAGTGCAGCAGGTCCTGCCGGGGCTGGGAGGAAAGAAAGATGCCCAGGTCCGTGGAGGAGTTCATAAGGGATTCCAACGTCTGCTCCCGGTTCTCCTCCCGGATGGTCAGCTGGATATCCGGGTGCTGGGCGCAGAAGGCAGGCAGGGCGTGGTCCCGCCGTGCCTCGGCAAACAGGGGGTCACAGCTGATGTACAGCTTGCCGCCGTGCCCCTGCCGGTAGGACTTGGTGTGAGCAAACATCTCGTTTTCGATGTGGAGGATGTTCCGGGCGTTGTTCACAAAGATGGTGCCGGCGCTGGTGGGACGCAGCCGATTGTGTTCCCGAGTGAACAGGGGAGTGCCCACCATCTCCTCCACGGCACGCAGGTGGCGGGAAAGGGCGGACTGCGCCAAAAAATGCCGCTCTGCCGCCCGGGAAAGACTCTGCTCCTCCACGATGGAGATCAGATATTCCATCACCCGGCTGTCAAGGTTCACCTCCTGCATGGTCTGCAAGGCGGTGCCCACTGCCTCCCGGGGCAGGCTGCCGGTGTCTGCCAGCTGAGAGGGGGAGAGCACTTCCTGCAGCAGCTGGTCCACCAGCGGGTCGTCGGTGGCCTTGTACCGGGGATCACGGAGGCGTTCGGTGATCAGCAGACCTGCCAGATACCGCTCCGGCTCCGTAAGGGTGTGCCCCAGCGGAAACCGCAGGTGCAGGGTCTGGTGCACCGGAGGGTCCAGCGGACGGTAGGCAAGTTCGCTGCAGGGAAACACATGGGCGTTGCTTACCAGTCCCACTCCCACTGCCTGATGCATCATGGAGTCCAGCAGGATAACGTCGTTGGACTCAAAAGCGACCACAGGCTGGAACCCCGCCTGCTGGAAAAGCTGCTCTGCAATGAGCCGGATGCTGTGGCGGGGACCCTGCAATACAAAGGGAGTGTCCCGCAGGTCTGCCAGATGGATGGTCTCCTGCTTTGCCAGTGGGTGGGAGGCAGGCAGGGATACCAGCAGTTCCTCGTGGGCAATGGGGATGTCGGTGATCTCGCTGCTGGTGGCACCGGCGCCCAGTGCCAGGTCCACTACTCCCCGGGCGATGGCTCCCGGCTGCTCGGCGGCATACAGTTCGGTGAGACTCAGGGAGATGTCCGGGTACCGGCGTGAGAACTGGTTGTAGATCTTGCTGAAGATGATGGCACCCCGGTTGGGGGCGGTGGCAAGACGGATCGACTTGCGGTTGCCGCCGGTGACCTCCTTCATGGTCAGCAGCATACGGTTCTGCTCGTCCAGGATCTTCTGGGCACATTCCACCACATACCGTCCCACGGCGGTGGGGTACAGGCGGCGGTTGTACCGCAGGAACAAAGCAAAGCCAAAGGTGCGCTCGCACTCTGCCAGAAACTTGCTCAGCGCCGAGGGGGAGACGTGGAGCGCCTGCGCCGCATGGCTCAGATTGCCATAATTTGCAATGGTGGAAAGGTAATAATACTGACGGGTGTTCATAGCAGCTTCCTTTTATTACAAAATGGTAAAAAGTCGGATTTTAGCCAGAAATCTGCAAAGCGTTGGGGAATGTGGAAAGGTTTTTCCATAATAAGTATAAAGGACTGCAAAAAAGATTGCAAGCTGCTATGAGTAAATTGTTATGAAAAAACGGAATTCTTGTGTATCGTAAAGTGAAGCGGCAGGTTGTACAATGAAAGCACAGAGAGGGTAACACCTCAACCAACGCAGAATGATCACCGGAAAAGAAGGAGAACAAAAATGAAAAAGATCACCAGAAGATCCATGCTCAAGGGCAGCGCCGTTGCTGCTGCAGCCCTCGCCCTGTCCGCCTGCGGCGGCTCCAGCTCCAGCACCGCTTCCTCCGCCAGCACTGCTGCATCCGCAGCCAGCACCGCTGCCGCTGACGGCATCGGCTTCCCCAAGAAGGAGACCATCACGCTGGCAGTTCCCGGCAAGGCAGGCGGCGGCTCCGATCTGGCGATCCGTTACTACAGTGAGGGTCTGAACCGCATCTACGGTCTCAAGACCACCGTTACCAACTACGACTCCAACACCGTGGGTCACCAGACCGTGGCAAACGCAAAGCCCGATGGCACCACTCTGATGGTCGCCACCTCCGCTCTGAACATCCAGTACATCACCGGCAACGCACAGGTCAACCCCATGACCGACCTGACCCTCATCGCCTGCCTGGAGGACAACGGCTTCTCCACCCTGGCAGTGCCCAAGGATGCTCCCTACGATGACTTCAATGGCTTTGTGGAGTACGCAAAGGCTCACCCCAACGAGCTGAACGCAGGTATGCCTGCTGCCGGTGCCAACACCTTCCTGTTCGGCAAGCTGTGCAACGCTCTGGGCATCGAGCTGAACAAGGTGGAGTGCGCTTCTGAGTCCGACCGTCTCACCAACCTCGCCGGCGGCTTCATCGACATCGGCGTTGTGGGTCTGGGCAACGCACAGGAGTACGAGAAGGCTGGCAAGCTGAAGGTCATCGGCACTGTGGCAGGCGACGGCATCACCATCAGCGAGTACCCCGCAGAGCTGCCGGAGAACTACAAGACTCTGCAGGAGCAGGGCTTCCAGGACTGCTACATGCTGGTCTACCACTACCTGATGGGACCTGCCGGCATGGACGAGACCATGGTAAAGGAAATGAACGCTGCCATGCAGGCTGTGGTGGAGGATCCCACCGTCAACGAGGGCATTGCAGGCATCGGTCACATCCCCGGCTGGCACGATCTGGAAGAGTCCGAAGAGCTGCACCAGAAGGAGTACGACGAGCTGGTGGAGATCGCAAAGAGCCTGGATATGTACGTTCAGGGCTGATACGGGCTGAATTAAATAGAGATCATCTGCACTGGATCTGCACAGGATCGATTTAAAGTGCGTTCCTCCTAAGTGATAGCCCGGAGCTGTTCCCTCCGGGCTATTTTTGAGAAAAAAGAGGTGTTTATATATGAAAATGAGACGTGACATGGTCACAGGCATCGTGGGTCTGCTCACCTGTGTCTTTTTCTACTTCATGACTCTGCAGGTACGCCAGCCGGCAAAGCTGCTGGAGCCGGGTCCCCGTCTGCTGCCCTTTGTGGCGCTGTTCCTCATCGGCATCAGCTCCATTGCTCTGATCATCCGGGGCTACAAGGACCGTGCCAAGGAAGAAAAGCCCTACTTCCCCAAGGGCGGCGTGCTCAAGGTCACCAAGAGCTTTTTGATGCTGGTGGTCTACGCCGTGGCTATGACCTATCTGGGCTTTGTGATCACCACCCCCTTTGCCACTGCAGCGTTCATCTATGACCTGAAGGGCAACAGCGAGGTCAAGCCGGTGTCCACCGCCATCATCTCGGTGGTGGTAACGGCGGCGCTGTACGCCATGTTCGTGTTCGCATTCCAGATCAAGCTGCCTGCCGGCGTTCTGTTCGGCGGCTAAGGAGGGAAAATAAATGGCTGCATATCTTTCTGCTTTACTGGTCTGCATGAAGCCGCTGAACCTGCTGCTGATCTTTGCCATGGTCGCGCTGGGCATCGTCTTTGGTGCAATCCCCGGTTTGTCCGCTACTCTGGGCATCGCTCTGCTGCTGCCCATCACCTTTGGTCTTTCCACCGAGACTTCCTTTGTCATGCTGCTTGCCATCTGGATCGGCGGCGTGTCCGGTACCTTTATCTCGGCGGTGCTCATCGGCATCCCCGGTTCTTCCTCTGCCATTGCTACCTGCTTTGACGGCTATCCCATGACCCAAAAGGGACAGGCAAGTAGGGCACTGGGCATTGGCATGACCGCTTCCTTCATCGGCACCGTGTGCTCTGTGGCGATCGCCACCGTGCTGTCCCCGGTGATCGCAGAGGCGGCTCTGCATCTGGGACCCTGGGAATACTTCTCTCTGTGCTTCTGCGCCATTACCCTTATTGCCTCCCTGTCCAAGGGCAACATCTTCAAGGGCATCATGTCCGCCGGCATCGGTCTGCTCATGGGCTGCATCGGCATGGACCCCATCAACGGTGCTACCCGCTTCACCTTTGGCAATGTGTACCTCACCTCCGGCATCAGCACCGTTGCACAGATGCTGGGTATGTTCGCCATGTGCCAGATCATCCGTGACAACGCCAAGGGCGAGGCAAAGATGCCCGACGTGGACGTCAAGAACATGAAGGGTCTTGGCGTCGGCTTCAAGGACATCATCGAGAACATCAAGACCATTATCTTTGCATTTGCTTCCGGTCTGTGGATCGGCTTCCTGCCCGGCATGGGCTCCGGCATCTCCAACATGGTCGCCTACGGCTATGCCAAGGGCATCAGCAAGGATCCCGAAAGCTTTGGCAAGGGCAACCCCGCCGGCGTGTGGGCGTCCGAGACCGCAAACAACGCTTCTCTGGGCGGCGCTCTGATCCCCATGATGGCTCTGGGCATCCCCGGTGACGGCATCACCGCTATGCTGATCGCAGGTCTGACCATCCACGGTCTGCAGGCTGGTCCTCTGTTCATGACCGAGCAGCCGGACCTTGCCATGCTGATCTTTGCCTGCGTCATGGTGTCCGCCATCGTCACCTACCTGATCCAGATCGTCACCAAGCGCTGGTTCCCCTACATCCTCAAGATCCCCTATCACTACCTGTATACCGTCATTCTGGTCATCAGCTTCATCGGCGGCTACGGCATCTCCAACACCATGTTCAACATCTACGTCATGCTGGCACTGTGCCTGCTGTCCCTGTTCATGAGCGTTGCCGGTCTTCCCACCAGCCCGCTGGTGCTGGCGTTCATTCTGTCCAGCAAGCTGGAGCGGTATTTCCGTCAGGGCATCAGCTACGCCCACGGCAGCTATGCCCCCTTCTTTACCCGTCCCATCTCTCTGATCCTGCTGATCGTCTCGGTACTCTGCGTGTTCTGGCCCTACATCTCCGATCACCTGAAGGCGAAGAAGGCGGCAAAGAACCCCGCCCCCGCTGCCGCAAATGTGGACGTGAACGATGACTGATCCGGTACAGCTGCCTGCCCCGGAGCGGGTCTACGGTTCCCTTGCCTCCATGCTGCGCAAGTACGACCGCTACGCCCGGCAGGACGCTTTCCGGGGCAGCACCCCGGAGGAATTCCGGAAATGGCGGGAAGATACCCGCAGCCTCTTGCATTCCCTGTTGGGAACGTGTAAAATGGAACGTGGTATACAAGATGCACACCGGATGGAGACTGTCCTCACCGAGGAGGGCATCCGCCGGGAGCACTGGCGGATCCAGGTGGAACCGGAGGTCTGGATGACCCTGTTCCTTCTGGTGCCTGCCGGTGCCGGAAAGGACACCCCGGTGATCCTCTGTCCTCCGGGACACAACGGCGCCGGAAAGTACTCGGTCGCCGGGGTGCGGGACTACCCGCCCATTACCGAAAAGATCGACCACTACCATTACGATTACGGTCTGCAGCTGGCAAAACAGGGCTGCGTGACGGTGTGCCCGGACTGCCGGGGCTTTGGAGAGCGGCGGGAGGACCCGGAGGACGCCCGGCGGCTGCCGGAAGGACTGAAGGGCGACTGCTACCGGCTGGCACACATGGGAGAGCCTCTGGGCATCCCGGTGCTGGGGATGCTGACCTGGGACCTGGCAAGACTCATCGACTGGCTGGAAGAGGACCGGCGCTTCAACACAGACCGTCTGGGAGCCGTGGGATTTTCCGGCGGCGGGATGCAGACGCTGTGGCTGGCGGCGCTGGACGACCGGGTAAAGTTTGCCGCCATCAGCGGCTATATGTACGGCTACCGGGACGCCCTGCTGACCCTGAGCAACAACTGTTCCTGCAACTATGTGCCCCACCTGTGGGAGCATCTGGACATGGGCGATATCGCCAGCCTCATTGCACCCCGCCCGTTGTGGGTGCAGTCCTGCCGGGAGGACCGGCTCAACGGTCCCCGGGGGGTGGTGAACGCTCAGGAGCAGGTGGCGATCGCCGCCGAGGCGTACCGGCTGCTGGGTGCACCGGAAAACCTCCGGCACCAGATCTGCCCCGGCACCCACCAGTGGCACGAAGAAGACCTTGCAGAATATCTGACATTTCTTTTGGAACATTCCATCAATAGCAAAGAGTAAGGGAGTTTTCCCCATGAACAAAAACGAGCTGCGCAATACCATCCTGTCCCGGATCCAGCTGCCCTGCATCGGCAAAAACCGGATGCAGGTGGAGCCGGTGCCGGGACAGATGCAGACCCGACAGCTGCAGCAGGCAATCGACGATCTCAGCCGGCAGGGAGGCGGAACGCTGGTCCTGCAGCCGGGCGTCTACCGCACCGGTGCGCTGCACCTGAAAGACGGTGTGGAGCTGCACCTTGCATCGGAGGACACTCTGGTGCAGTTTGTGCCCGATGACCCGGCGGAGAACTACCCGCTGGTGTTCTCCCACTGGGAGGCGAGTCCCTGTTACAACTTCAGCGCCCTGCTGTATGCCTGTGATGCACAGGACATTGCCGTTACCGGCAAGGGAGTGCTGGACGGCGGCGCCGATGCGGACCACTGGTGGAACTGGCATCATCAGGTGGAGACCTCCTGGTCCGAGAACAAGCCGGACCTGCAGCTTGCCGACCGCAGCGCCCTGCGCAAGATGAATCTGGGTGGGGTGCCGGTAGACCAGCGCATCTTTGGCGAAGGACACTACCTGCGCCCCAACTTCTTCCAGCCCATCCGCTGCCAGCGGGTGCTGCTGCAGGGGGTCACCCTCCGCAACAGCCCCATGTGGCAGCTGAACCCGGTGCTGTGCAGCAGCGTGGTGGTGGACGGGGTGACCCTTTCCAGCCACGGTGCCAACAACGACGGCTGCGACCCGGAGAGCTGCAACGGCGTGTGGATCAAAAACTGCCGCTTTGACACCGGCGATGACTGCATCAGCCTGAAGTCCGGGCGGGACCGGGACGGCAGAGAGGCAAATGTGCCCTGCCGGAACATTCTGATCGAAAACAACGACTTTGCAGACGGTCACGGCGGGGTGGCGCTGGGCAGCGAGATGAGCGGCGGCATCTACAATGTGCTTGCCAGTGGCAACCGGTTCTCCAGCCCCAACCTGACCTATGCACTGCGGCTCAAGACCAACGCCCGGCGGGGCGGCGCTGTGGAGCGGGTCATGCTCTGCGACAGCGTGATGGACCACGTCCACGGGGCGGCGGTCCACGGCACCATGCTCTACGAGGATGGGCGCAACGGCGACAGCCTGCCGGTGTTCCGGGACATCACCATGGAGAACATCACCGCCCACGGCGGAGATTACGGCATCTTTCTGGAAGCATTCCCGGAGGTGCCCATTACCGGACTGGTGCTGCGGAACATCACCATTGACGGGGTGCGCCAGTGCCTGCGCAGCATGAACTGGAAGGATGCGGTGGTGGAAAACGTTACCATCAACGGCAAACGGTTCCCCCGTCCCGGCTATGTCCGGATCCTGGGGGTGCCCTGCACCGGAGGCACGGTCACTGCCAGCGCCGAGAGCTGCGGCGCACAGGAGCCGCTGACCTTCTGCTGGGAGGCGTCTGAGGACAACAAAAACTGGACCCGGTGCGGCGAGGGAGAGACCCTTGCGGTGCCTGCCGGGGCGGCATACCTCCGGGTCAGCGCCGCAAACCCCGCCGGAGACCGGGAGAGCAGCCGCAGCTACCGGGTGCTGTCGGCACCGGCGCAGGGAGCCGCCCCCCGGCTGTACTGCCGTGGGATGCTGGACGCCCCGGAGCTGGAGCGGGGGAGCGAGCCGGTGACCCGGCTGGAAGCAGCGCAGATGCTGCTGCCCCTTGCCGATGATCAACTGCCTGCCCCGGAGCTGCCGGATACCGCCGAAGAAGCGGCACGCCGGGCAGCGGCAAACCGGTTTTTCCCGCTGGAAAAGGGCTGCTTTGCCCCCCGGCGCACCATCTCCCGACAGGAGATGGCAACGGTGGCAATGCAGGCGTGCGGGGTGAACTATCGCAACGCATCCAGTACCATGCCGGTGTGCGCCGACGTGGACCGGGTGGCAAACAACTACGGGACCAATGCAGCCCGGGCGCTGTATTTTGGATTCATGCAGCTGGAGGCGGACGGACGCTTTGACCCGGAGCGTCCGGTGAGCCGGAAAGAGGCTGTGGAGATCCTGGACCGTGTGGCAGATTTTGCCGGACTGTAAAAGGAGACAAAACGCATGTGGCTGGAGTATTTTGAACAGTATCTGGACCGGGTCTTTCCCCGGTTCCTCAGCGAAAAGCCCTGGAACTATAAAGACGACCTTTGCATGGTGGGTGCGGAGGACCTGTACTGCGCCACCGGCAGCGAAAGCTGGCGGGAGCCGGTGCGCCGGAACGCCTCCTTCCTGATGGACGACACCGGCAGGGTGGCAAACTGGGTGCCCGGCGAACACAACATCGACAAGGTGAGCTTTGGCAAGTCCATGAGGATCCTGCGGGATGTTACCGGGGAGGCACGGTGGGCAGAGGGCGTGGAGCGCGCCTACCGCATTCTGGCGGACTACCCCCGCACCGTCACCGGAAACTTCTGGCACAAGGACATCTATCCGGATCAGGTCTGGCTGGACGGCTTGTACATGGGGATGCCCTTCTACGCCGCCTGCCTGGCGGAAAACGGCGAGGACCACTGGGACGACATTCTGGACCAGTTTGCCTCTGCCCACAAACTGCTGTGGGATGAGCAGCTGGGGCTGTACCGTCACGCCAACGACTGCTCCCGGAAGATGGAGTGGGCGGACCCGGTCACCGGGCAGAGCCCGGTGGTGTGGCTCCGTGCCGAGGGCTGGTTCCTCATGGCACTGGCGGACACCTACGAGATCGCAAAGGACCGCACCCCCCGTGCCGGGGAGCTGTGCACTCTGCTGAAAAACGCATTGGACCGTTTGCTGCCCTATCAGGTGGCAGACACCGGCATGTTCCTGCAGGTGGTGGACCGGGCGGACCTGACCGGCAACTACTCCGAGACCTCCGGAAGCGCCATGGTCGCCTACGCCCTGATGAAGGGTGCACGGCTGGGGATGCTGCCGCCGGAATACGGGGAAAAGGGCAGCCGGGTGCTGGACGGCATCCGGGACACCTACCTGAAAAAGGGTGAGCAGGGCTGGGAGCTTCACGGCATCTGCGCCAGCGCAGGTCTGGGACCGGGACCGGACAACCGCACCGACCGCACCGGCACCCCGGAGTATTATCTGAGTGAAAAGCAGATGGTGGACAACCAGCACGGTGCCGCCGCCTGCATGATGGCGGTCAGCGAGCAGCTGCGCCGTGCATAAGAGTATGAGGTGATTATTATGGCAGAACGTTTGACCATCCAGATCAAAGACAACGACAACGTGGTGGTTGCCGTCCACGACCTGCCCGCAGGTACAAAGACCGAGAGCGGCGTGGTCACCCGGGATCCCATCCCCCAGGCACACAAGATCGCACTGGTGGACATCCCCGCCGGCGGCGAGATCATCCGTTACGGCGTGGTGCTGGGCTATGCAAAGAACGATATCCCTGCCGGCAGCTGGATCAACGAGCATATGCTGGACCTGCCGGAAAGCCCGGCACTGACCGACATGCCCTGGGGCACCGACATCAAGACCCCGGACCAGCTGCCCACCCCGCCCCGGACTACCTGGATGGGCTACCGCAACAAGGTGGGTCCTGCCGGCACCCGCAACCTGCTGGGCATCGTCACCACCGTGCAGTGTGTGGCGGGCGTGGTAAAGGTGGCAGTGGAGCGCATCAAAAAGGAGCTGCTGCCCAAGTACCCCAATGTGGACGGCGTGGTCGCCATCACCCATCCCTACGGCTGCGGCGTGGCGATCAATGCTCCGCTGGCATACATCCCCATCCGTGCCATCACCAATGTGATCCGTCATCCCAACTTTGGCGGTGAGGTCATGGTGGTGGGTCTGGGCTGCGAAAAGCTCACCTACGACCGGGTGCTGCCCCCTGAGGACATCAACCCGGACAACTGCCTGACCCTGCAGGACTGGAAGGGTCACGATGCCATGATGCAGGCGATCCTGGACATGGCGGAGAAGAAGCTCCAGAAGCTGAACCTGCGCCACCGGGAGGAGCTGCCCCTCAGTGAGCTGCTCATCGGTATGCAGTGCGGCGGCAGCGACGCATTTTCCGGCATCACCGCCAACCCCAGCGCAGGCTATGCAGCGGATATGCTGGTAAAGGGCGGTGCCACCGTAATGTTCAGCGAGGTCACCGAGGTCCGGGACGGTGTGCCCCTGCTTGCCGCCCGCTGCGTCAGCGCCGAGGTCCGGGACAAGCTTGCCGCCGAGATGAAGTGGTACGATGATTACCTTGCCGAGGGCGGTGTGGACCGGGATGCCAACCCCACTCCGGGCAACAAGAAGGGCGGTCTGGCAAACATCGTGGAAAAGGCAATGGGCTCCATTGCAAAAAGCGGCACCAGCCCCATCGTGGAGGTGCTGAGCCCGGCAGAGAAGCCCACTAAAAAGGGTCTGATCTTTGCCGCTACCCCTGCCTCCGACATCGTGTGCGGACCTTCTCAGGTGGCTTCCGGTATCGGTCTGCAGGTGTTCATGACCGGTCGTGGCACCCCCTACGGTCTGGATGTGGCGCCGGTCATCAAGGTGTGCAGCCGCAACGAGATGAAGGAGCAGTGGTTTGACCTCATCGACATCTCTGCCGGTCACGTTGCCACCGGCGAAGCCACTATTGCCGATGTGGGTACCGAGATCTTTAACCTGATCCTGGATGTGGCAAGCGGCACCAAGGAGCCTTACAGCGATCAGTACGGCTTCCACAACGATATGTGCATCTTCAACCCTGCCCCCATTACCTGAGGCGCAGCGCAAGATAGAGTACGAATACGGGAATCATTCAAACAAACTTATGGAGGGAACGATTATGAAAATCGGTTTTATTGGTCTGGGTATCATGGGCAAGCCCATGGCAAAAAATCTGCTGAAGGCAGGCTACACCGACCTGCTGGTGAACAACCGCAGCCAGGCTCCGGTGCAGGAGCTGGAAGCCGCCGGTGCAAAGGGCGCCACCCAGCAGGAGATCGGCGAGCAGTGTGATGTGGTCATCACCATGCTGCCCAACTCTCCGCAGGTCAAGGAAGTGATGCTGGGCGCAAACGGCGTGGCTTCCCACATGAAGCCCGGTGCAGTCTTTATCGACTGCTCTTCCATCAACCCGGTTGCTTCCAAGGAGATCTACGCCGAGCTGCAGAAGAAGGGCGTGGAGATGCTAGATGCTCCCGTCTCCGGCGGTGAGCCCAAGGCGATCGACGGCACCCTGAGCTTTATGGTAGGCGGCAAGCAGGAGATCTTTGACACCTATAAGCCGGTGCTGGATGCCATGGGCGCTTCCACCGTCCGCTGCGGCGAGGTGGGCGCAGGCAACACCACCAAGCTGGCAAACCAGATCATCGTGGCATGCAACATTCAGGCTCTTGCCGAGGCTCTGACTCTGGCACAGAAGGCTGGCGTGGATCCCGAGCTGGTGTTCCAGGCGATCAAGGGCGGTCTTGCCGGCTCTACCGTCATGAACGCCAAGGCTCCCATGATGATCGCAGGCAACGACAAGCCCGGTTTCAAGATCGACCTGCACATCAAGGACCTGAACAACGTTCTGGACTGCGCACACGCTGTGGGCGCTCCCGTGCCCATGACTGCCGAGGTGCAGGAGATCATGCAGTGGCTCCACAACCACGAGGGCGGTCAGAAGGACCACAGCGCCATTGCCCAGTACTACGAGTACCTGACCGGCATCCAGATCGGTCGCTGAGGATAAAGGAGCACAGATGATGAACACGGAATTTATGAAGGGCGTTGTGGTGCCCATCCTCACGGTCATTGACGACAACGAGAAGATCGACGAAGCAGGCATGCGGGATCAGGTGGAGTACGTCATCAAGGGCGGCGTCTCCGGCATCCTTGCCTTTGGCTCCAACGGCGAATTCTACATGGTGGAAGAGGACGAGATGGAGCGGGGTCTCAGGATCATGGTGGATCAGGCGGCAGGTCGTGTGCCGGTGTACTTTGGCATCGGCGCCATCAGCACCAAAAAGTGCTGCCGTCTGGCACAGATGGCGGTCAAGAACGGCGCAGCTGCCGTCAGCGTGCTGCAGCCCATGTTCCTGAAGCCCACCTACGCCGAGCTGTATCAGCACTTTAAGACCATTGCAGAAAGTGTTCCCGAAACGCCGGTTTTGTTGTATAATAATCCCGGACGGGTGGGTTACACCCTCAGCGCACAGCTGGTGGAGGAGCTGGCACACACCGTGCCCAACATCGTGGGCATGAAGGATACCAGCGGTGACATCACCCAGACTTCCGAGTTCATCCGCCGCACCCGGGACGTGGAGTTCAAGGTCTTTGGCGGCAAGGATACCCTGCTGTACGCCAGCCTGTGCCACGGTGCCGTGGGCGGCGTGTGCACCGCAGCCAACTTTATGCCGGAGCTCATCACCGATGTATATAATAAGTACGCCGCCGGTGATCTGGCAGGCAGTCTGGAGGCACAGTTCAAGCTGAACCCGGTGCGTCTGTCCATGGATGCTGCCAGCTTCCCCGTTGCTGCCAAGGATATGGCAAATCTCCGGGGACGCAAGGTAGGCGTGCCCTACCTGCCCACCC
>ERZ1034998.1516-NODE-1516-length-13549-cov-7.769675_pt1 | contig 13549 bp, 26 predicted proteins | sample MGYA00520621_ERZ1034998 | MGnify/ENA primary metagenome ERZ1034998 (study PRJEB33766, sample SAMN09781748) | gut metagenome | biome: gut microbiome | host: Homo sapiens | place: Madagascar | study: EMG produced TPA metagenomics assembly of the PRJNA485056 data...
GTGCTTGTGTTTGCTCGGTTTGTGCTTGCGTGGTGCTTCCACCTTTTGAACCGGCTTCTGCTTTTTTTATAGAAGCATCCAGGTTCGGGCGGGCAAGCATGAAGCAAGCGGCGGCAGCCCCGGTGCAAACGGGTTCGGTTCCGTCAAGTCCATAATCAAGGATTGACATTATATAAGTGTAGGCATCCTCTACGCTTATATTGGCAAGCTCCCTTGCGGCATCCCGGAAGGAACGGAACACCTTTACTGTGTCTCGCATGGGCCGTCCTCCAGGGAGTAGCGGGAAAAGCTGACCGGCTCGCCGTACCGATTCCTCACTGTAACCCGCTCAGAGCGGATTTTTACGCCGAGTTTCTTCAAATCAGCAATTCTTGCGCCCAAGCGGTAGCAGCCGTAAAAGCTGACGGCCTCTGCCTGGGTGATAGAGCCGTAGTCTTCTATATGCCGCAGGATTTTTTCGCACTGTGTCATATCGGTTCCTTTCCTTCCTCTGCCTTACATATCGAACGGCAGCATTTCGTCATCGTCCAGTTCCGGGAAGTCAGTGGCAGGAGCCGGGGCGCTTGCGGCGGGCGCATCCTTTTTGCTGGAGCCAAAGTAAATGTTATCCGCGACTATCTCAGCAGTGCGGCGCTTATTTCCGTTTTTGTCCTCCCACGAACGGATTTGCAGCCGACCGGAAACCACCGCCATGCTGCCCTTGCTGAAGAACTTGGATACAAATTCGGCGGTGTTCCGCCAGGCTACGCAGTCGATGAAATCCGTTTCCCTGCTGCCGGTTTCCTTGTTGGGGATATCCCGCTCCACGGCAAGGGAAAAGTTGGAGCAGGCCAGGCCGGAAGCAGTCCGGCGAATTTCCGGGTCACGGGCCAGACGGCCCATAACAGCTATGTGGTTAAACAATTTTATTCACCTCCGAAAAGAGCTGCGGCAATATCCTGCGGGGCGGGCTCCGGCAGCTTCTCCGGATCCTGGGGCTGCTCTGTGGGAATGTCCGTTACAAATTCAACAGGTTCCTCCTGCCCCTGCTCCTCCGCCGTGTACAACCCGGCAAGGTTGCCCGGGAACGCTTCTCGAAGGGCCTGCACCTGGGCCACCTTGCGAATCATTGTGGCGGGTTTTTTGCTCCACTGACCATTCAAACTTCCGTCTTTCTTCCGCCCGGCGTATTCGTCAAAGCTGACTTCAACTCTGGTGCTGTATTTCCGGTCTTTGCGGAATACCTCAGCCCAGCCGCCGACGATTTTTTCACCGGGCAGATAAAATGTGCCGGTTCTATGTTCAACTATGCCGGTATCGTCGCTTGCGACGATGATTCCGGATTGTTGTCCATCGTAGGTTTGATTGGCTTCGGCACGCTTTGTAAAGGCCTCTTTTCCGACAACCATTGTTGCGGGTTCACTGCCGTACTTGATGCAGTAGGCCTCTTTTAGCCAGGGGTTCAGGCCGGAGAATTTGCAAAGGTTAATGAACATTGCAACCTCCTGCATGGTCACACGCTCCTTGTCTCCGGAAACAAGATAGTTTCGGACAACGGATGGGGTAAGGGTGACTTCCATTCCGTTCACCTGGAACGACGTGGACTGTTCTTTTTTTGCCGCCTGGGTTTGCGGCAATTTGTTCATGACTGCCATTTCAATTCCCTTTCTGCTTAAATTGCCTTATATTTGATTCCTCGCTCCCGGAGATATTTCCCAAGCTCTGCGGCCTCCTGGGAGGAAAGATATGCCTTGAATCCAATCCATTGCCGGGGGGCTTCCTGCGGCTCTTCCTGCTGCACGGCTGCGGCTACATCTGTGGGAGCCTCGCGCTCGGGCTGGTTCGGCTGCACTTCCAGCGGAATCCGCGTCTGCGCGTGTTCGGCTTCCCACTTGGCTTTTGCTGCTTCCTGGGCCTTGATTTTTTCGTTTTCGGCAATGGCGGCCTTAAAATCCAGGGTTTCTTGGTACTTTAGGATTGCGCCATAGCAAACGCCCATGCTGTCCAGCTGGCAAACATCGCTTTCGATGGATTTAAGCATCCCATCAATATCCGATGCAATGTTCTTTATCTGGTAGGATGCGTTCAGCCATTTCGGATTTGTAACGCGCATCCAGTCCGGCGCTTCCTTGCTGTCCCACAAGGCCTTGATTTCCTCGGCCTTTTTCTGCCGCTGGGCATCCTCGAAACTCTTTATCTGGCTGTCAATGGCGGCTGCGGCATTGTCTACGATGCTGCACAGCTCCGCAACCTGGGCCTTAAATTCGGCAAACGGCTTCATAAATTCCCGTTCCTGCCGAATGCGCTCGTCGTTCAGGGCTTTTTTCAGCCGGTTCAGGCTGGCCCGGTCTGCCTTTGCCTCCCGGATTTGGCTATCCGAATAGGCAATGCCGCTGTATTCCGCGACTTTTTCTGTCAGCTCCCGTTTCAGATCGGCATAATTAAATGCAATCTTTCCGGGCTGCTGCAATTCTGTGATTTTGAGTTCCACAATATTTCCTCCTTATATTTCCGGTAGCAAAAGCGCTGGTTTCTGCCCATTTTGAACGCTTTCCCAAAATTCAGCGCCCTTTTCCATTAGATAATCCATATCGTCCTGCACGGCTGCCCGCTCGATGATGTAGTTTCGCGTTTGAGAATAGGGTAGGCCCTCATATTCGGTTTTTAGCCGTGCCGTTAAAATGGTAAAATCTGCTTCGATGACTGCCATATAAAACAGGATTTGGCAGAAATAATTTGGTGGTATCTGATGGTTCCATTTATCTTTTTGCCGGGGCTGCAGGATATTGGTGGTTTTGCACTCCCACACGCCAGCCCGCCCGTTTTCGTCCCGCAGCCATCCATCCAGGGAAGCAAGCGCCCAGGGGTATTTCGAATTCCGAAAACTGTTGTTTTCCTCGTAAAACATTTCGATTTGCGGAAAATCTAACTTGAAAAACTCTCGCATCAACGGTTCTGCCTTAACTCCATATTGCACATACGGCTTATCGCTGATGTCCTCAGCCTCCACGGCTCCGGTCTTTCGTTCCCACAAGTCCACATTGGACATGTATGGATTCAGCCCCACGACGGCGCTAATTTCGCTGCCACCGATGCCGTGCATTCTGTGTTTCAGCCACTTCTCACGGCTGGGAAACACAAACCGTTCAACCATTCGCCTTGACATTTCCTTTCTTTTCGGCTATAATAGCCATGATTTCAATATTTCCTTTCTGCCCTTGCCGCTCCCGGTGTCACAACCGGGGGCGGCTTTTTTAAAGCAGCTCTGCAGGAGTAGTCCCAAGCGCTGCCGCGATCACCTTTAGCAAAGTGATGGACGGTTCTTTCCGGCCTTTCTCGATTTGGCAGATCATATTGTGAGTAACAAGCACCTTGTCCCCAAGTTCGGCTTGCGTCATGCCTTTTGCTTCCCGCAGCTGCCGCATTTTTTCATAGTTCATCAAATCACCTCCCTATAATCGGTATCTTCAAATCCGTGCGCTGCCGCAGACCCAACAAGGGCAGCTTTGCAGTCACCGCAGATAGTAAGCTCAATTCCGCTTACATCCAATGTGTACTTGATTTCTCCAACGCGGATAAGCCCGCCGCAGCTGTCGCAATGGATAGCCCCACGGTCTGCCTTTGCCTGGCGCTCATCCTCCAATTCGTAAGGCTCAGTAAATCTTTTCATGGTTTTCTCCTTTTTAAATCGATCTTACAGTTTGGGAAATCGCCCCGGCGAGTGCAACGCCAACAGTGATTGCCGCATAACCGGCTGGAATTACTCCCGTTCCGCTGAGCAATGCAGCTGTCCCGGCAACCATTGCCGTTCCCGTAGCTACAATCACGCTCTCCCGGCTTGGTACTTTGGCTTCCGGTTCTGCAATTGTAGGGCGGCGGTTGGCTCTGCAAGCCATAGCCACAGCCTCATCCATTTCCATTTCATACCGCCGGTCAGATTGTCGCCGGTTGATTCTTGATTTCAACGCCTGGATTTCCTCCGGAGTCGCTTCCTTGATGCTCATTTCCAATCCGTTCCTTTCTGCTATTTGATTTCAATTTGCGTTCTCCCTGACGAACCCCCGGATATCCTTTTCGGAGTATCCGATAAACAGAAGCACGGTTTTAATGTCCGGTTTTAGCAACTCCACGAATTTCCGCATTGTCTCAAGCTGCATTTGCTCAGGCCGTTTCCGGTATCGCCCAATGCTCGGGGCGGAAACATCGAGTGCGTTCGCTAATTTTCGATCACTGCGGAATCCGCATAAAAGGCTTTGGCGATCCAGTTCATCAGCGAAGCGTACCTTTGCCTTTTCGGCATCCTCTGCGGCGTATTTGTCCGCCAGCTGTCTGATTCTCGGCATCTTACGCACCTCCCTGTTCGTCTGCCATCGTCAGTGCCGGGGGACGAATCCCGGCAGACGGCCCGTAGGCCGTTTCGGCTTAACGAATCACTTTCCCGTTATTTGTGACGCATTTTGTACCGTCCGTTGTGAATGTTGGATATTCCCGGTGACTCTTTTTCAAGGCTTTTCTTTCCAGAATGCACGCTTCTTTCGTTGTTTGCACTTACGAATATATGCTCCAAATACTCGTGACGGTTTTTCTTAATCCAGTAAAATACTTGATAGTTTTTCATTTGGTTATCCTCCTAAAATGTTATCCAAATCCTTGAAATTTTTAGGTTTGTGTGCTATATTGTAGGTAGCTCTTAACTACAGTTACATTATAACACCAATTTAGTGATTGTCAAGCACTATTTCACTATTTTCGTGATTTATTTTTGAGGTGATTCCAATGGTTTTTTCAGAGCGGCTCGGTGAGCTTATAAAGGAAAAAGGCGTTGCCTGGAAAGTAGTTAGCAAAGAGCTGGAAATAGGTATAAACCAGAAAAGATATTGGGAAACGCATGGCAACCTTCCAGATGGCGACACATTGAAAAAGCTATCTGACTATTTTGGTGTTTCCGTACCCTACCTGATGGGCGAAACCGACTACAGAGGGCAAAAAAAGAACCCCGCCCAGATGGATGGGGCGGGGGTGGATGATGAACTTCGGCGGATTTGGGATGATTCCACCGAAGCAGAGCGCAAGGCGATTGTCAGTTTCTACGAAACAATTCGTGGCCTGCGTGGGAAGACGGAGTAATGGGCATTGGCTGGCCCAGTATATATCTTATTTGTCATTATCAAAAAGCGTTTTCGACGGAATCCCAACTCGCAGGATCATCATAAGCAAATCTTCTTTTTCCCGGTCTGTCAGTTCAGAAATTATCCGGTCAATTTTGTTTTTTGCGGCAGCGGCGGCGCTGGTATCACAGCAGTTTCTCGAAAGGAAATCTTCTCGAATTCCTTCGATTGGCGCAATGGCATATCCTTTCATGCCGCTTTCATCGCCATTGTAGCAAATTTCGTTTTCGTTAGCAATCTTTTCCATATCGTTTCTTCCTTTCGTATATTTCGGCGATATGCCGTATGATATGATAAGGGGTGGTTCCGGTGGATCAGAGAACCAGAGATAAGCATTGGGCGGAATTAAACAAGCTTTCCGCAGACTACATCGCAAGCGGTGGTTATGCCGCGTATACAATTGTTCGCTATGCCATGGCGTTGCAGCTGCTTTATGAGCAGCACTATGTGGATTCTTTCGCAATGCTTGCGGAGGTGTTTCTTTGGGAGCTTAACGGCATGGATACGCCGTATTATTCATCCAGCCTTATTGGTATTGCAAAAAGGCTTTATCCATGCCTGCCGGTATCACGGATAAAATTGAATAAAATTTTATCCGATCGTCTGGCAGATCAGGCAGCGCCGTTCCACTTTTATTTCGCCCAGGAAGTGCAGAAAATGTTTATGCTGCTGATAACTGGAAAAGAGGACGCCGCCGCCAATATCTTTATGGGCGGTCTGCCGGATGTGAAGAAATGGTTGCAGCGCTCGAAAAAAGAAAAGGAATATGATCTTAAAATTCAGGATGCGCAATTGCAGCAGGTGCAAGCGGCAGATGAAAAATACAAAGAATCCAAAAACCTGGAAGAATACGTTGATTTTTGGGAAAACGTTTGGTTGGGCGGCGGTCTGCTGTTCTACAGTTCAAAATGGTGGTTCGTTCTGCCGGATTTGTATTTTAAGCAAAAGCGGTTCGACGAAGTAATAGAGTTTTGCACCATGTTAAAATTCCTAGATGATTACGCATCCGATAAAGCTGATAAATATATTCTTCGTGCCCAACAGCGCAAAGAGAAGCAGCTGGCAAAGAATATTAAAACGAATGTTTGAACATGTAATATCACGCAATATGTCCAATAAATCGGACTAATGGAAAGAAGGAATAGAAGTGAAAAGGAAATTGTGCGCCGTTGCTTGCGCTTGCCTGCTGCTGGCTGGGTGTGGAACTAAAGAATCCGCAGTTACACAGCCGGAAACAACGGCTGAAATTATCGAAACAGAATCTCCAAATTTAGATTTATTTGATGCTGCAAAGGATGAAATTCTGAATTCTTTATCTAGCTCTTCTTTTTGCTACACAGATATAGAATTCGGTGAAAACTATTTTCATGTTTCGGTATCAATGGATGGGATTGAATCAGTTGTAAATCAGGCTATATCAAGCGGAGTTTCCAGCGAGTCACCAGAATGGGACAGCATCCGGGAAGCAACTATTACCGGCTACAATCTAGTAAAAAACGTTCTGGAAGAGTCGATTAAAACCACCGATGACATATCAATACAATTTGATTTGGTAGGGGATATTGATCATAATCGGAGAATCGTTTCTGTGCTTGAGGGTGACATTGATTTTGATGTTCTGGAAGCATCAGTAGATGCGGGCGGTGAATTATCCGAAAGCGATAAAGCGTTAATATCTTTGATAAAATCTACGGCATCAGATAGTTTCAACAATTATACTGTGGATATAAAAAACGAGATCGTTTATGTATCGTATTCTTATCCCGGCCTTACAAATGTTGAAGCAGGGCTTAATTCCGGAAACGAAACGATATTGGATAGCTGGAATAACTTGGTAGATGTTACTAAGAGCCTTGCCCAGGGGATTGGCGATATCGTAAATGCATACGGATCCGATTATCATACCACGGTTTCGCTTTTGGATGATAGCAATTTAACCAAATACCTTGTTATTGTAATCGATGGGATTGTAGTTTATAATTTAGCTGATAATGTTTGATTCTATGCCCCGGCTCCCAATGCCACAGAGGAGCCGGGGCTGCCACCGGATTTATACGCGTCCCTTGCCGGTTGCAGCTATACAGTACCACTTTGCATAGAGTAATGTAAATAACAGCACTGATTTATTGCAAATCAGCATTGTTTATTCGCAAATCAAATTTGATATTGGAGGGTGTTAACAGTGGAAATTAACCATGAAACAACGATTGTTGCACAAATGCAGCCTATTTTTGATGCCCTCCCGGATAAACTCAAAGACGAGAAAAACAGGCAAGGGCTTACGAACCAGCAGCTTTCCGATTTTTCTGGCGTGCCAATCGCCACAACAAGTAGAATTCTTGCCGGGGCTGTAAGCAACCCCGGCATTTATCATATCGTCCCACTCTGTGCGGCCCTGGGTGTGTCGATGGAAGCGCTCATGGGCGTGCCCCCACAGGGTAGCAGCGCCGCAGAGCTGGACGGCCTGCGGCAGGAGCTGGAACACAAAACAGAATTACTGACCGAAAAAGAAGCTGCCGTCGGTCGTCTGTTGGACAGAAGCCGACTTTTGGAAAACGGGATCTCCACCCGTGACGAACAAATTCAGCGGCAGGAAGAGGACATTCGTCGGAAAGATGCAGAAATAAAAGAGCTGCGCAACTTTTACAAGCCGCTAGTGTACGGCCTGTGTGGCCTGTGCATCCTGCTTACCGTCGTGTGGTGTGTCTTTGTCGTTCTGGATGCCCGCCAGCCTGGCATAGGCCTGATACGTTCCGGAGCGGTATCCCCGCTGATCTGGGTAGGCGCTGCCGCTGTGGTGGTGCTACTAATCACTCTATTGTGCCTTGCTGTCAGACGATTCTATCGAAAAATCGGGTGATTATTTATGGGCAGAAAGAAAAAAGCACCGAAAATCCGCATTCCGGGAATCAAACAGCTGCCGTCCGGTGCATGGCACACCCGTGTGTTGGTAGATGGTCGCCGTGTATCCATCACAAAAAACAGCTACGACGAATGCGTAGCGGAGTATCTGGCCCTTAAAAATGGAGTGATCGAGGCAAAAAAAGAAAGCGGTGGAAAATGTGTCACGTTGGAAGAGTCCATTAACGCCTATATTGATGGGAAAAAAGGGTTTTTATCTCCCTCCACGATTGCCGGTTATGAAAAATTCAGGCGAAATCTCTTCCAGGCCATGATGAAGCGGAACATCCGCACGGTAACGCAAGCTCAGTGGCAAGCGGCTATCAAAGCAGAGCGGAACGCAGGAAAAAGCCCGAAGTACATCAAAAATGGATGGATGTTTGTTTCTGCTTGCATCGTCGCCGCCGGGGTGGAGCGTCCGGAAGTGATGCTGTTCCCTGCGGAACACAATGAGAGGGCTTATCTTACGCCGGATGAAATCGATAAATTTGTAGAAGCCGTAAAGGGCCAGCCGGTGCAAATTCCGGCCCTGCTGTGCCTGTCCAGTTTGCGCCGATCGGAAATGCTGGCTCTGGATTGGAAAAACGTGGATTTAGAAAACGGAGTTATGTATATCCGTGGTGCCACTGTCCGTGGGCCGGACGGTATGACAACGAAGCAACAGAACAAAACAGATAAGTCCAGGCGCTCCGTCCCGATCATTCCGCCATTAAAGGAAGCTTTGCAGCAGGTGCAATCAAAATCTGGCCCAGTCGTCACCATGACAGGGGACTATGCCCTATATAGCGTCAAAAAAATATGCCGGGAATCCGGAATTACCGTTGTTGATCTTCACGGCCTCCGGCACTCGTTCGCCTCCTTGGCCTATCACCTGAGTATCCCGGAAATGATCGCCGCAGAGATAGGCGGGTGGAATGATCTATCCACGATGCACAATATTTACACCCATCTTGCGGAAAAAGATATTGCCAAACGGTCGAAGGATTTTTGCGATTATTTCACCGCCGAAGCCCTCAAAAACCGCCAAATTGGCAACACTATTGGCAACAGAAAATGAAAAGTATTAGGAGCATCATGCTTTTACGCATTTTATTTAGGGGTTCGAGTCCCCTCTCTCGCACCAAAGCAAAAACGCTCCGGGAACAAAATCCGGAGCGTTTTTGCTGATTTCTGGTTGTATATTAGAGCTTTTATAACTTTATTTGATTCAAAATTGTTTCAAAATACAAAATCTTGAAACGCCTGCAACAATTTTGATAGTACGAATTGGCAATGAATTGGCAACAGCCATTTTATGTATCGTTGCTATTCGTAGCGGCGCTCCATCCGGTACGGGCAATCTCTGCCCGTACAAGCCTCCGAATTTCCTGTGTTGGCGTTCCGGTTTTTTTAGATAGCGGCTTTGCTCATTTGTGCTTCTCCTTTTCTCTGCTTTCCCGGATGCGCAAAGCATTGTATTTTTCATCCATTTTGCGCCTCTTTGCCCTCGTGGCCTCCGGGGCGGGGTTAATCAATCTTCCTTTTTGTTTTTCCGTGCGCGGAATCTCCGTGTGTTTTTCGCCGAAAATGAAAAAATATTTCTGAGCAAAAAAATGAATCTTTGCCCAGAAATATTGTACCTATATTATCAATCTTTGAGACGGCGAATGATAGCCGCGTACTCTTTTGGATACAACGTTCGTATGCAATCCATATGTTCCTCTAGCACGCTCACAAGTCGTTCCATTCCAGCGTTTTTTGCAGCTTGCGCAAACTCGCTGCCGCCGTCATCCGGGGCAGGGGAGAGGGAATATAGCTGCACGGGAATATTATCAACGGGGCGGGAGCTTGCCGGGAACAAATGATCTAAAATCGTATAGCACGATGCCAGCAGTTGGCAGGTGGAGGCCGTAGGCCGTCTTACTGCCTTGCACTCTTCAATCGTTTCCAGCAAGTCCCGCTCCGTCAACATTTTACTCCTCCATGCTTCGCAAGGCTTTTTCCAAAGCTTCCCGCGTGCGGCTGTCCGGTGCGTCTTCCATCATGTGCCGCAACTTATCTGCCATATCTTCCTTTGCATCTGCCCGACTGTACCGGCCCATGCTATCACGTTTTCGGCCTCTGTAGCTGGTATCGTATCGATCATCCCGATACATACCCCGCCCATAGTTACCCATGGCGTACCAGTCACCGGCGTTGCTGTAGCCTTCGCCCATCATGATCTTATCCAGATTTTTCAGGGTGTGGGTAAGCTTGTCTACAGTTTCCAGATCACCGGCAGACAGCTCGCCTTTCTCGGCGATTTCGTTCAGCTCCCGGCACAGGGTTTCCCGCAAATCCTCTAAATGCTTCATAATTTCACCTCCATTACGCCACGCGCTCGATCAGCAGATTTGCGTTTGCAACGCTGATCGCCTGTGTACTGATGTTTTTCACCGCCAGGCTTGCGCAGCAGCCCCGGGGCACATCTACAAACGCGGCTGTTGCCACGTTCCAGGCGTTATCCACCGCTGCCGGTGTTACGGTCGCCGTGGTGGTAGGCAGTGCCTCTCCGCCCAGGGATAGGGCTACGCTGATAGGCCCTACCGTCCCGCCCGTGGGAATGGACAGATTCCCGGCGAACAGTACCCGATACCGGGCAAAGGGGGAGCACCCATTGCAGATGCCCCGCAGCGTTACCAGGCCAGCCCCCTCACGGTGAACAACATACCCCCGGTTGCATTTTACCGGAGTATCGGTAAATAGCACATTCGCCCCAGCTGCTACAGTCTGGGCCGCGTTTGCAGTAAGTTCAACCGCCATACATTAGTCCTCCTTTTTAAGCAGATTTTTCACGTGCGTTGCTTTCTCCCGGCAAATCTACGGCGCAACTGCCAAAAGTGATTTTGGACAATTCAACCTCCCGGATTAGCCAGACATAATCATGCAGCTGTGCAAGGCTCAATTCTGCAAGATCAATTTCCGCCAAACGGTCGATTAATTTTTTTCTCAAAAATTCAACGTCCATTTTATCTCCTTATGCCGCAGCTCCGCAGCCGTAGCCGTTACCGCAACAGTTGGGGTTCGGCACAATGTAGGCGGGTCGGACCTGGGGATTATAGTAGGCAAACTGCTGCTGCACGTATCCCTTGATGTCCTGATTCTGGTTGCTCTGACTTGCAGCTAGATCAGCCATAAACAGTTTCTGATTCTGCTGAGCGATGATCTGGTCTTTCGCTGCCAATTCCTGAGCGGTAAGTCGCTGATCGATGCTCCGGAAACCACAGTTCATAGCGTCGATGATGTCCCGGGTGGTGTTCTGCACCGTGTTCCGGGTTTCACAGCTCTGGGTTGCCAGGTTGTAGTTCACGCCCTGGATAGCCGCCCGGTTCTCGCAGCAGCACTGCTGCTGTGCCATCTGCATCTGGAAGAGCTGCTGCATCAGTGCCGCCTGCTGGTTGCACCGTGCCAGTTCAGCCGCCTGGAAGCCGTTGTTCAAATTCTGGTTTACTCCGGCAAAACCATTCAGCATTTCGGTGTTCATGGCGTAAAAACCATCACAAACGCCGTTGTTCACAGCGTCAATCTTTCGCTCGATGTTGGCAAAATCGGAAGTAAGGATATACCCATCCATTACACCTCCATTGCCACCGCCGAAGCCGCCGCCCCAGCCGTTGCCGCCCCAGCCGAACATCACAGCGAAGAGAACGATCCAGATGAACCATTCGCCTCCCCAGCCCATGCCGCCACCATATCCGTTGTTGCCCTCGGTGCAGGCACGAATATCGGCAGGAGACATTTCACTACCAATTGCCATTTGTTTATTCCTCCTATAATAATATATTTATAACAGCGTTTTACCGCTTGTTACCGAAACCGAACATCCCCCGGAACTGCTCAAATTGCCCCTGCATCTGGTTCGCCATCTGCTGGGCCTGGTTTAGCTGCTGTTGGCTCACTCTGCCGCTTTGCAACATCTGGTCAAGAATCTGTTGCGGATTCTGCCCCCGCATTTGCTGCATGAACTGGGGAAATTGGGAAATCATCTGCATAGGGTTAGGCATCATTTTTCTGTCCCTCCATCATGTGTTTTAGCTTTTCTTCCACAGCGGAGAGCCGCTGCTCAAACCCTGCGGTAACCGACTCAGCCCCCGCCGAAGCGTCTCGAATTTTGTACTCATAAGCCACCAACGGCATAGGCCTCCCGTTCATATCGGCCCTTTTTTCATAAAAAATCTGTTTGTTGCTGTCCCACAGGCGCACAAAGCCGTTTGGAACCATCTGGAAAGCTTCTGCCGCAGATTCCGATGCTACCCATATTCGGTCGTCCTGTGGTGCTTGCTGCACTTGTGCGGGCATTTGCGTCTGCTGCATCGGCGGCATTTGCACCCCAAAATAGTTGGGCTGGAAATAGCCGCCCTGGTAATTCGGCTGCATATAAGGATTTGCCATTATTTACGCCTCCAAAAATAAATTGGGTTCTCGTCCATGGAGTTCCACGTATCGAAAAGTTTTCCATCCACAACGGTTGCAACGTGGTTTTTCAGCGCCACCACATACGTTCCCTCCGGGTATTCCCGCATAAAGTCACCCACGGTGTAGCAATCCGGGCATTCCTCCGGTATTGCTGCTCGCCGGAAGCCGTTCTTCCGCAGCACCGCGCCCAATACGTTGTTTGCACTTGGCATATCGCATTGTTCAAGCCCCTCCATCACGAGTTCGATGTATGCCTGATACCAGCTGATTCCTAGCACCTTTGCAATGGCACGTACCGCGCAGTCACCGACTTTTGCCGCCCGTGGATTTGGATTAAAACTTTCAAACGTGCCCATAGGCATTGCCCCTTTCTGCGTTCATGGTAACAAAAAAATCGCCGGGCAAACTCTCGTTTACCCAGCGATTTGCTGTAAAAAAACTATCAAAAAGCTGTCAAAAATCTATATTCCTCGGCAGCACATAGCTATACTCCTGTGCTGCACTGTATTTCTCCCGCAGCTTTTTGATATGCCTATCCAATGTAGCAAGGGACATACCGTAAGCGTGGCACTGCTGTACACGGCTCCACCCGGCGGCTCGGGTTCGGATAATGTTTTGTTCCAGTGGAGTTAAAAGCGCCAGGGAACAAAATTCGTCCAAAATCACCCGATTCCACGGGATTTTGTCCACTTACCGCATCAGTCCTCCTTGGGATAGTTATACCCTCTGGCCTGTTTGCTGTCAGAAATTCCGGCGGTGGTGGGGTCGTTGACCACGCCCAGAATCACCAGCACTCCAAACACGGCGTTGACAACGGCAATCAGCTTATTGCCGATGTCGCCCAGGTCCAGCGTGTAGCCAAACACCGCTGCCACGGTCTGCACCAGCAGAAGCACGGCGGGAATTATTGTAATCCAAAAGTTCTTGTTTTTAATACGTACAGTCCAGTTAATCATTTTGTTTCCCTTCTTAAAGCGTAACGCCCTCAATCTCAGCGCGGATTTTTAGGCAACGGATGTAATTCCCCATGTGCTTCTTCTGCTCCTTCAGAAGATCGAGCGAGCAGT
>ERZ1034998.1520-NODE-1520-length-13528-cov-12.238774_pt1 | contig 13528 bp, 11 predicted proteins | sample MGYA00520621_ERZ1034998 | MGnify/ENA primary metagenome ERZ1034998 (study PRJEB33766, sample SAMN09781748) | gut metagenome | biome: gut microbiome | host: Homo sapiens | place: Madagascar | study: EMG produced TPA metagenomics assembly of the PRJNA485056 data...
GAGTATAATAGTTTTGGAAAATTTTTATATGGTAGGAAAGAAAAATGAAAGAGAATAATGAACAAGATGTTCAGCAAAATTCAGTTAAAAGCAAAAGCCCGTTGTTTCATGGAGAATTAGCACTACTGATTGCAGTACTTGTCAATAGCTTTGGAGTAGTGCTAATGCTATATTCCGGTGCAGGTATCTCAGCAATTTCCAGTGTGCCATTTGCTTTTTCAGAGGTTTTACCAAAACTATCACTAGGTACATGGACATACATATTCCAAGGAATTTTAGTATTCAGCTTAATGGTAATGAGGAAAAGATTTGTACCGTCATATCTTTTCAGCTTTGTGGTAGGCTTTGCATTTAGTGAAATGCTTGATGTAAATGAACTTTGGATAAAGGTATTGCCTTATACAATCCCAATGAGAGTTGTTTATTTTATTATCAGTTATATGTTAATTTGCTTTGGTATTGCACTTTCTAACAGATGTGGTCTGCCGATTATCCCAACAGATTTGTTCCCAAGAGAACTATCAGCAATTACAACAGTAAAGTATTCTAAGATAAAAATAGGCTTTGATGTAACTTGTCTTGCAGTTACAGGACTGTTAACATTCCTATGTTTAGGTTATCTTGATGGTCTGGGTATCGGCACAATCCTTGCAGCATTTACAATGGGTAAGGTTGTAGGAATGATAGGTGATAAGCTAGACAGTCACTTCAACTTTGATGTGTTTAAGCCACTAAAAAAGTTAGCAGTAGTATAGGAGAAACTTATGTCAGAACTAAAGATATTAGTAGAATATTCTGTAAAAGAAAATAAACTTAATGACTTTTTAACAGAAATCAAGAATAATAAAATCAGAGAAAAGGTACTTGAAGAAAAAGGTTGTATATCCTATGACTACTTTTTACCGGAAGATACAACACAAAATAAACTTGTACTAATAGAAAAATGGCAGTCAAAGGATTTGCAACAACTTCACCTAACAACACCTCATATGCAAACCTTTTCCACAATAAAGGGAAAGTATGTTGATGATACTAATGTAACTTTCTTGAATAAGTAATAATTAACACCTACTAGCCAATGACTAGTAGGTGTTTTATGTTATTGTGTACAAATGTATGAATGATAATTTATATATTTTTATACTAGAAATACAAAGCAATAAATGGTAAAATATGTCTATAAATATTTTATTTTCATTAAAAGTGGGGGAATAATATGAAGAAAATAATAAGTTTAGTCTTATCAGCACTAATGATTGTAAGTTCATTTAGTGTTATGTCATTGGTGTCAGCTAAAGAAACAAATGTTGTTTCATCAGGCGATGCCTATTCCGGAACAACAGGTGACTGTGCTTGGAATTTTGACGAGGATACAGGTACACTAACTATATTAGGTGAAGGCGATATGGATGACTCTGTACCATGGAATGAATATTCGAATGAAATTAAAAAAATTGTAATTGAAGATGGCGTAACATCAATTGGTAGAAATGCCTTTGAAGAGTGTTCAGGTCTAACAAGTATCACAATACCGGATAGTGTAACATCAATCGGCGAATATGCTTTTAGAGATTGTTCAAGCCTAACAAGTATTACAATTCCGGATAGTGTAACATCAATCGGCGGATATGCTTTTGAAGATTGTTCAAGCCTAACAAGTATTACAATTCCGAAAAGTGTGACTTCTATTGGTGATTGTGCTTTTTATTATTGTTCAAGTTTAGTGAGTATTAATGTTAGTGTAGAAAATAAATATTTTTCATCTATAGATGGAAATTTATATAACAAAGCTAAAACTGAATTTATTCAATATGCAATAGGTAAAAATCAAAATGATTTTGTAATTCCTAACAGTGTAACAAACATTATTGGATATGCTTTTTATGGTTGCTTAAGCCTAACAAGTATCACAATTCCAGATAGTGTAACATCAATTGGCAGTTATGCTTTTGATGGTTGTTCAAGCCTAACAAGTATCACAATACCGGATGGTGTAACATATATTGGTTATAAGGCTTTTTATTATTGCTCAAGCCTAACAAGTATCACGATACCGGATAGTGTAACATCTATTGGCGATTATGCTTTTGAATGGTGTTCGGGTCTAACAAGTGTCACAATACCGAATAGTGTAACATCTATTGGTTATGAGGCTTTTAGTGGTTGCTCAAGTCTAACAAGTATCACAATACCGGACAGTATAACATCCACTGGTTGGTTTACTTTTAGTGGTTGCTCAAGTCTAACAAGTATCACAATACCAGACAGTGTAACATCTATTGGTACTGGTACTTTTGAAAATTGTTCAAGCCTAACAAGTGTCACAATTCCAGATAGTGTAACATCAATTGACAGTTATGCTTTTGATGGTTGTTCAAGCCTTACTAGTATCACAATTCCTAATGGTGTAATATATATTGGTTGGTTTACTTTTAGTGGTTGCTCAAGTCTAACAAGTATCACGATACCGGATAGTGTAACATCTATTGGTAGAAATGCTTTTGAAGGGTGTTCAGGTCTAACAAGTATCACAATACCGGATAGTGTAACATCAATCGGCGAAGATGCTTTTAGAGGTTGCTCAAGTCTAACAAGTGTCACAATACCGGATAGTGTAATATCAATCGGTGAACATGCTTTTTGTGATTGTACAAGTCTAATAAGTATCACAATACCAGATAGTGTTACATCCGTTGGTTGGCTTGCTTTTTATAATACAGGTTATTACAATGATGGAAATAATTGGGATAACGGATTATTATACATAAATAATTATTTGATTAAGGCAAAAGAAGATATAGAGAATTGTATTATTAAAGATGGTACAAAACTAATTGCCAATTCTGCTTTTAACAATTGTTCAAGTCTTACAAGTATTACAATTCCAGACAGTGTAACTTCTATTGGCAGTTCTGCTTTTGGAGATTGTTCAAGTCTAACTAGTATTACAATTCCAGACAGTGTAACTTCTATTGGCGGTTATGCTTTTGGTGGTTGTTCAAGTTTAGTAAATATTGATGTTAGCGTAGAAAACAAAGACTTTTCGTCTGAAGATGGAAATTTATATAACAAAGATAAAACTGAATTTATTCAATATGCGATAGGTAAAAATCAAAATAACTTTGTAATTCCAGTTGGTGTAACTTCAATTGATAATTTTGCTTTTGAAAATTGTTCAAGTTTAACAGGTATCACAATACCAGATAGTGTAAAAACTATTGGTAATTGGGCTTTTGAAAATTGTTCAAGTCTAAAAAATGTATATTATTTAGGTACAGAAGAACAATGGAAGTCAATTGAAATTGAAGATTATAATGATGAATTGTTAAATGCTAATATTACATATAATTATGTTCCAACAGAACCAACAACAGTAACTACAGAGCCTACTATTTCAACAACTTTACCAACTACAGTTACAACTGAACCTTCAACTACTCCTACTACAACACAACCTACAACTACAAAACCAACAGTAAAGAAAGTTGCTAAGGTAACTGTAAATAAAAAGTCTGTTGTATTAGTAAAGGGTAAAAGTACAACTGTAAAGGCAACAGTAACACCTGCTAATGCAACTAACAAAAAGCTAAAGTGGACTACTTCTAATTCAAAGGTAGCTACAGTTTCTCAAAGTGGTAAGATTACTGCAAAGGGAAGAGGTATAGCAACTATTAAAACTATGTCAACTGATGGTAGCAATAAATATGCAACCCTAAAGGTAACAGTAAAGCAACCAGTAACTAGTGTTAAGCTAAATAAAAAGTCTGTAGCTCTAAGAGTGAAAGGCAATGCAAAGCAGAAAACAGTTACACTAAAAGCAAAAGTTTACCCAAATAATGCAAATAATAAAACTGTTAAGTGGTCAACATCAAAATCAAAGATAGCAATAGTTAATAGCAAAGGTAAAGTAACTGCAAAGAAAAAGGGTACTTGCTATATTACTGCTACTGCAAAAGACGGCAGTAAAAAATCTGCCAAGTGCAAAATTACAGTAAAATAAAAAGTATTACCGGTAAGCCATTAAAATTTAAAATTTTCGTAAAAAACCTACCTATTTATTTTAGGTAGGTTTTTAGCATATAATAAATAATATAATTTTGGATAAAAGAAAAACTGCACTTAAACTAAGTGCAGTTTAGTTTATTGGTGGAGGTGAGGGGAATCGAACCCCTGTCCGAAAATCTATTCCCAAAGCTTTCTACGAGTGTAGTTTGTATATTAACATTCCCTTACATAGTCGCCTACAAACAGGCTACTATGCTTAGTAGTTCCTAATGTGTGACAATGGTCGGAACACTCCAATGTTCACATTTACCACTAAATGATGCCCTGATTAAGTCGTGGTAATCTTAAAAAGGACAAGCTGCATTAAGCAGCTAGAGCAACTTTATTGTTGTCGTTTAATTTAAAAAGTTGTAGGTTATAAGTGGTCCTACGCCACTACTCGCTTACTAAGGTTCAAAACCCCCGTCGAAACCTTTACACCCCCATATATAAGGCAGTTTCCTGCCTATAATGTGGATTAATATTGCCTTTCTTTCAAGGCTCTGTCTATGTTTCTTTTGGCATCTCTTTCAGCCATAGAAGCTCTCTTGTCATAAAGCTTTTTACCTTTACAAAGACCTACTTGCATCTTAACCTTGCTACCTTTAAAGTAAAGGCTAATAGGGATAAGTGAAAGTCCTTGTTGCTGAAGTGTGCCAAAGAGTTTTAAAATCTCTTTTTTGTGCATTAACAGTCTTCTTACTCTCATAGGGTCTTTGTTAAAAACATTACCATGGTCATAAGGAGAAATGTGCATACCGTTTACGAAGATTTCTCCGTCAACAATATTGCACCAACTATCTTTTAGATTTACTCTACCTGCCCTTAGTGACTTAACTTCTGTGCCACAAAGCTCAATACCTGCCTCATAGCTTTCAAGTACAAAGTAGTCATGATGGGCTTTTTTATTTTGTGCAATTGTTTTTGTACTTTCTTTCATAACTACACCTAAAATTTATCAAAGGTCTGTTCTGCCTTCCAAAGCTCTTGCAAGTGTAACTTCATCAGCATATTCCAAATCTCCACCTACAGGGATACCATATGCCAGTCTTGTAACTTTTATACCAAGTGGTTTTAGTAATCTTGTTAAGTACATAGCAGTTGCTTCACCCTCAACAGTAGGGTTAGTTGCCATAATAACTTCCTTAACCTCTTGATTATTCAGCCTTGCCAAAAGCTCCTTAATTTTTAACTGGTCAGGACCAACACCGTTTAGAGGAGAGATTGCTCCGTGAAGTACATGATAAGTACCTCTGTATTCATTAGTGCTTTCCATTGCCATTGCATCCCTTGGTGTTTCAACAACACAAATAACAGAATGGTCACGACTTGCACTGGTACAAACAGGACATTTGTCTTTATCGGTAAAGTTGCAACAAATGCTACAGTACTTTATCTTTTCATGTGCATCAATAATAGCTTTAGAAAATTCCTCTGCTTCTGTTTTTGGCATATTTAGAACAAAATATGCAAGTCTTTGGGCAGTTTTTGCACCGATACCCGGAAGTTTTTCAAATTGCTCAATGAGTTTTTGCAAAGGAGCAACGCTATAACTTGCCATTAGAACATACCCGGAATGCTAAGACCACCGGAAATAGCAGATAGTGCATCTTCCTTTTCTTTTGCAGCATTTCTAAGTGCTTCATTAACTGCACCGATAACAATATCACTTAACATTTCAACATCTTCAGGGTCAACAACTTCAGGGTCAATTTCAAGTGACTTAACTTCCATCTTACCTGTAACAGTAGCCTTAACTGCACCACCACCGGCAGTAGCTGAGTATTCTTTTTCTTCCAGCTCGGTAGTTGTTTCTTCCATTTTCTGTTGCATTTTCTGTGCCTGCATAGCTAGTTGCTGCATATTTCCAATGCCGCCACCACCATAGTTCTTTGGTAATCTTGCTTTCATATTAATATTTCCTTTCGCTTTATAAAATTATTATACTTTATTCTTCAGTAATTTCAATACCTTTTTCCTTTAAATTATCAGTAAATTCATCCAGAGGATCATTTTTTTCAACTCTTTTAACCGGTGGCTTATATGGACCAAGGTTATATCTCTTACCGGTTAATTCCTGAACTGCATCTCGGATTCTGTCCTTCTGTTCAGGATCTCTCTTTAGCAGTTGAAAAGGTATATCTGTTTTTGCATCAATCAGTAGATAATTTCCACTGACATAAGCAGTAGTATCTAAGAAAGACATAGCAATAGTTTTGCTATATTCTTTTAGGTTCTCTACAACCTCTTGCCATTGCATAAATGGTTTTGCATTAGCATAAATTTCTTCAAGGTTAAGTTGCTTTTTTGGGGCAGGCTTGTGTTCCTCAACTTTTTTTGGTTCATTGTGATTAATAATTTCGGGGAATGGTACGGGACTGCTTGGAACAGTTGGAGCAAATGACTTTTCTGCTTTAGCTCTTTCTTCCTTTTTTAGAAGTCCTTTTTTTACTTCCTCAATCTTGTTTCTTAAGCTATCTGCACCGGCATACTTATCTTGTTTAGGTGTACCGTCATCAACAAATGGATTAACAGGTGGCTTTTCTTTAGAAACAACATTTTCTTCCTTTTGAATTGGCTCTGTAGAAATTGGGGAAGAAGTAGCAACTTCTTCTTTTGTAGGTGAAGCTGCTGTATCGGTAACTTCTTTAGTTTCGGTAGCTTTTACTGAACCGAAGTTTCCCATATTTACTGTTCTTTCAAGTTTAACCAATCTTGAAAGCAAAGCCTCTTGACTACCGTCCAGCTCAGGAGCAGTTAACTTAATTAAAGCAGTTTCCATTTCTGTACGGTTAGAGGAGCTTTTTCCCATTCTTTCAGCACTTCTCTGAAGTACATCCATAAAGTAAATTATATCTGCCAAAGAAACATAATCACATTGACTTACTGCTTCCTCAAATTCCTCATCACTCATAACAATCATTTGTCTTGGGTTATTAATTGTTTTGATAAGCATATAATTTCTAAAGTGGTCAATAAGTTCAGCACAAAGCCTTGCCATATCTTTACTTTCGGAATGTAGCTTATCAACAATCTTTAAGGCTCTTTGAGGGTTCTTGTTTATACAAGCAGAAGATAGTGAGAATAGGTAGTCCTTTTGAGCAAGACCGGCAGCTTGTCTCACAACTTCTGCATCAATATTTTTGCTAATGCCGATACATCTATCCATTATAGACAGGGAGTCACGCATTGCACCATCTGCAATAACTGCAGTTAGGTGACAAGCATCATCAGTAATAGTTACATTTTCTTGTTCAGCAACATACTTTAATCTTTTTGTAATATCCTCAGGAGAAATTCTGTGGAAGTCAAAACGTTGACATCTTGAAAGAATTGTTTGAGGTAACATATGAACTTCTGTTGTAGCAAGAATAAATATAACATGAGCAGGTGGTTCTTCAAGTGTTTTTAGCAAAGCATTAAAGGCTGCATCAGTAAGCATATGAACTTCATCTATAATGTAAACTCTATACTTACCTTTTGATGGGGAAAAAGAAGATTCCTCAATCAGTTCCCTAATATCATCAATACCTCTGTTACTGGCTGCATCCATTTCTACAACATCAAGTAAGTTGCCCTCTTGAAAGTCAATACAGTTTTCACATTTACCACAAGGGTTGCCATCTTGTAAATCAAGACAGTTAACTGCTTTTGCAAGAATTTTAGCACAAGTTGTTTTACCTGTACCTCTAGAACCGGTGAATAAATAAGCATGATTGATTCTGCCACTTTTAAGTTCATTTTTAAGAGTAACAGTAACCTGAGGTTGACCCACTACATCAGCAAATGTTTCCGGTCTCCATTTACGGTACAAAACTTGATACATAAAATTCACCTGCTTTTCTGTAAAATAAAAAATTGCAAACCGTTATGCCGTCATAACGGCAATGATTTACATAAGTGAACGGCAGACTTACTATATCGCATCGAGAACACTGCTTAATGCTGCTCAGTTCCCTGCCTGACATGATTCACAGGCCTCAATCGTATAGGGCCTGTCGTTCGCTTATATAAACCAAAAGTATAACTGGTTTGCAACGCATAATGTATTATAACATATAGATTTAGAAAAATCAAGGAGTTTTTTTTGCTTTCACTACTTGAAATAAATTAGGGAATATTGTATAATCAAGAGAGTAAAAAATAGTAAAAAATTAGCATAGGAGTATAATAGGCTTATGATTAGTGGTGCAGACATTATGATTAAGTGCTTGGAGGCTGAAGGTATTGATACAGTTTTCGGTTATCCAGGTGCAGCTATATGTCCATTTTATGATTCACTATATAAATCTAATATAAAGCATGTTCTTGTAAGAATGGAACAGTCAGCAGTACACGCAGCTAACGGTTATAGCCGTTGCAGTAACAAGGTTGGTGTATGTGTTGCAACATCCGGTCCGGGTGCTACAAATATGATTACCGGTATAGCTACTGCTTACTCAGACAGTATTCCGGTTATTTGTATTACAGGACAGGTAAAGAGAGAACTTCTTGGTAGAGATGTTTTCCAAGAGGCTGACATTACAGGTGCTTGTGAACCATTTGTAAAGCATAGCTACCTTGTAAATGATACAAAGGACTTGCCAAGAGTATTTAAAGAGGCTTTCCATATTGCCACAACAGGCAGAATGGGACCTGTTCTTATAGATATACCTCAGGATGTTCAGGAAGAAGAGATTGAGTCTTTTGAATATCCGGATAGTGTTGATATTGTTGGATACAAACCAAATGTTCGTGGTCACAAGATGCAGATTAAAAAGGCAATTGACCTTATTAAAGAAGCAGAAAGACCACTTATTGTTGCCGGTGGTGGTGTACTTTCTTCAGGAAGTAAGCTAAAGCTACAGCAGTTTGCAGAAATGACAGGTATTCCGGTAATTTCTACATTAATGGGTATCGGTGTAATGCCTAGTGAACATATGCGTTACCTTGGTATGTTAGGTACACATGGTAAGAAATATGCAAATATGGCATTGCATGAAAGTGACTTGCTTATTGTTTGTGGTGCTAGACTTGGTGACAGAGCTGTTGCAAAGCCTGACCAGGTTAGTCGTACAAGCAAGATTATACATATAGATATTGACCCTGCTGAAATCGGTAAGAATGTTAGAACAACAGTACCGATTGTAGGGGATATGAAGAATGTAATTGAAAAGTTAATTGATGAAATCGGTGACTACCACATTCCTCATCAGTGGTGTGAAACCTATAGAGAATGGAAAGAAAAACTTTATAGAGTTCCACCTGTTAAGGAAGGTTATGTTGAACCAAGATCATTGATTGCAAAACTTTCATTTATGATGAAGAGCAAGGGTATCCTTGTAGCCGATGTTGGTCAGAACCAAATTTGGTGTGCCAACAACTTCCGTATTCGTGAGGGTAGATTTCTTACAACCGGTGGTATGGGTACAATGGGATACAGTGTTCCTGCAGCAATTGGTGCTAAAATGGCAAGACCATCAAGAGATGTTGTTGCAGTTTGTGGTGACGGTTCTTTCCAAATGAACCTAACTGAACTTGGCACAATTATGCAGAATAATGTAGATATTAAGATTATTGTTATGCGTAACAATCGTCTTGGTATGGTTAGAGAACTTCAGTCAAACCATTACGGTAGCAGATACAGTGCTACAATCCTTGGTGATCCTGATTTCACAAAGATTGCTGAGGCTTATGGTATTAAGACTGCTGAAGTTAACTCAAACGAAGAGGCTGAAAAAGTTGCAGAAGAAATGTTTAAGCTAAAAGAACCTTTCATTCTTATCTGTAATGTTCATCCTGATACACCATCAATTTAAGTAGGGGGATTAAGATGAAATATACTTTATCAGTTATTGTTGAGAACTGTTCAGGCGTATTGTCAAAGATTTCCGGTCTTTTCTCAAGAAGAGCATTTAACATTGACAGTCTAGCCGTTGGTGTAACAAGTAATCCTAAAATCTCTAGAATTACAATTGTTACTGATGGTGACGAATATGTAGTTGAACAGATTGAAAAGCAACTAAACAAGCTTATCCCTGTTATCAAGGTTAAACGCCTTGAAGAGGGTGAATATATAGGTCGTGAATTACTCTTAATTAAAGTTTCTTGCACAAGTAAGAAACGAGAAGAAATTATGGGTATTGCACAACTTGTTCAAGCTAAAATTGTAGATGTTTCATCATCTGCAGTAACCCTTGAATATAGCGAAGAAGTTGACAAAATCGACATTTTGCTTGAATTACTGAGACCATTTGGTATCAAGGAAATTGTTCGTACAGGTAAAGTAGCTATTGAAAAGGGACATGGTGAAGCCTATCACAGTGGCTTCAACGATTAAGCGATTAACTAGCATTAAATTTTTCATGCTATTTAACCTTATATTATGCCAATTTTAAGGGAGGAATATAAAATGGCAGCAAGAATTTTTTATCAACAGGATTGTGATCTTAACCTACTAAAGGATAAGACTGTAGCAATTATCGGTTACGGTTCACAGGGTCACGCACATGCACTTAACCTAAGAGATAGTGGCGTTAAGGTTGTTGTTGGTCTTTACAACGGTTCTAAGAGCTGGGCTAAAGCAGAAGCTCAGGGCTTTGAAGTATTTACAGCAGCAGAAGCAGCTAAGCAGGCTGACATCATTATGATTCTAATCAACGATGAAAAGCAGGCAGCTATGTATAAGAAAGATGTTGAACCAAACCTAGAAGAAGGCAATATGCTAATGTTCGCTCATGGCTTTGCAATTCACTTTGGTCAGATTGTACCTCCAGCTAATGTTGATGTTACAATGATTGCTCCTAAGGGACCTGGTCACACAGTACGTTCAGAATATCAGGCAGGTAAGGGTGTTCCTTGTCTAGTAGCTGTTGAACAGGATTACACAGGTATGGCTCAGCAGTTAGCTCTAGCATATTCAGCAGGTATCGGTGGTAGCCGTGCTGGTGTTCTAGAAACAACATTCAAGACAGAAACAGAAACTGACCTATTCGGTGAACAGGCTGTTCTATGTGGTGGTGTTTGTGCTCTAATGCAGGCTGGTTTTGAAACACTATGTGAAGCAGGTTATGACCCAAGAAATGCTTACTTCGAATGTATCCACGAAATGAAGCTAATCGTTGACCTAATTTATCAGTCAGGTTTCGAAGGTATGAGATATTCAATCTCTAACACAGCTGAATACGGTGACTACATCACAGGTCCAAAGATTGTTACAGAAGACACAAAGAAGGCTATGAAGCAGATTCTAGCAGACATCCAGAGTGGTGCTTTTGCTAAGGACTTCCTACTAGATATGTCACCAGCAGGTGGTCAGGCTCACTTCAGAGCTATGCGTAAGAATGCTGCTCAGCATCCATCAGAAATCGTTGGTAAGGAAATCCGTAAGCTATATAGCTGGGATGATGGCGATAAGCTAATCAACAACTAATTTTAATTAGTTATTTATAATATCTATTCTGACTTATAAGGCTGTTCCGTTATGGGACAGCCTTTTTTCTGACTAATTTTGACTTGTTTAAGTAAATTTGACTTTTATTTTAAATAGAAAAAATTGTATAGTAAAGTTTTACAATAATAATGCTTATGTGTGTAATAAATTCTAGCATTTATTGAATAGTAAAGGATATGAAAAAATGATAAAATATTAACAGAATAAAAGGAGGAATATTATGAAAAAATTATTATCCGTTTTTCTTGCAGTTGTAATGTGTGTGACTGCTATCTTTACAGTAACTTCTGTTTCTGCTTATGATACAAAAGCTACTGACAGTGACAGTAATGTCATTGTAAAGTTCAGTGGAAACACTTTGTTAATTGAGGGCTATGGTGATATGCCAAATTATGAACATTCACCATGGGAAAAAATTAGATCTGATATTCAAAAGATTGTCGTTGGTAAGGATATAACATCTATCGGTGTGGGTAACTTTAGTGGAATGGCTAATCTAACAAATGTTAAATTTGAAAGTGGCAGTAAACTGAAAAAAATCAGTGACGGTGCTTTTTATAATGACGGTAAATTACCAACTATCGTTTTGCCAAGCACTGTTCAGACTATCGGTAATGATGTTTTCCGTGATTGTAAAAATTTAAAGAATTTTTCTTTATCATCAAAAGTAACTGTTGGCAACAATGCTTTCTATTATTGTTCAAATTTAGTAAGTGTATCTATGCCTAATGCCATTAGTTTCGGAGAATATGCTTTTGGTGAGTGCGAAAATTTAAAAACTGCTGACCTTGGTGGTGCATCAATAGGTAAAAAATGTTTTAGTGGATGTAATAAACTAGAGAAAGTTACATCAGGTTCAGTTGGAGAATATGCAATTTCCGGTAAAAATATAAAATATCTTAATCTTTCTAAAGCAAAGGTTTTGGGAAAATCAGCTTTACAAAATTTAAAAATCAAAACCCTTACTATCGGTGCAGAAAAAATTGATAAAGAGGCTATTTGGAATTGTGAATTTGAAACATTAAACTTAAAAAATGCTAAGACTCTTGTTGATGATTCTTCTATTAGCTATACAAAGATAAAAACCCTTAATGCACCTAAACTTTTAGTAGTTCCTTATCAGGGCTTTTCATATAACTTTATTGAAAAAATCAACTTTGGTTCAGTAACAAAAATCGGTTATAGAGGACTTTCTTTTTTCTACAAAGGAGATTACGCTTTAAAGGAAGTAACAGGTCTTTCAAAACTAAAAGAAATTGATAATGAAGCCTTTAAAAATTGTAAATATCTAAAGAAAATATCACCAACTAAGAGTTTACAGAAAATAGGTTGCTGGGCTTTTGAGGGTTGTACTTCCCTTGTAAGTGGTATTGATGTGTCCAAAACAAAAAAAATCGATATAGGTGCTTTTACCGATTGTGTCAATTTATCTTCAAGGCTTAACTTTAAGGTTATTAAGAAGATAGAAAGTGATGCTTTCAAAAACTGTCCAAAGGTTAAGTGTAACTCTTTAGGCAATAGAATAGAGTATATAGGACTAAAGGCTTTCTTAGGTTGTAAGAGCATCAATTATATTTATATTCCACGCTCAGGCCCTAGTCTTGACAGATGTACATTTGTTAAGAATATTGATAAAATCAAAATGGTCAATGGCGTTAAAAAGTATTTCTATAACGAAAAAGGTAAGACAATCGGCATCTGTTCCGAAGAAGGTTCAACACAACTTTACTGTGCTAAAAAGTATAAAATGCCTTATAAAGTAGCAGTTAAATCAATTAGCGTAAGCAAAAGTAGAATAACTGTAAAGAAAGGTAAGAATACAAAAATTAAGGTTACTATGAATCCAACCAAGTGTTCAACTAAGTCTTATTCAGTTAAAGTAAGCAATAGCAAAATTGCAAAGATGAATACTAAGGGTGTTATTAAAGGTCTTAAAAAAGGTAAATGTACTATTACACTATCTTCTAAAGACGGTTCTCTAAAAACAAAGACTATTAATGTAACTGTAAAATAATTTTATCGGGCTGTTCCGTTATGGGACAGCCTTTTTTC
>ERZ1034998.1521-NODE-1521-length-13514-cov-7.530872_pt1 | contig 13514 bp, 9 predicted proteins | sample MGYA00520621_ERZ1034998 | MGnify/ENA primary metagenome ERZ1034998 (study PRJEB33766, sample SAMN09781748) | gut metagenome | biome: gut microbiome | host: Homo sapiens | place: Madagascar | study: EMG produced TPA metagenomics assembly of the PRJNA485056 data...
GCTGAAGGACGGCGTGTGGACTTACAGCAAGGAGATGATCTGGGACGGACTGCAGGACTGCTATGCACAGATGGCAAAGGATGTGCAGGAAAAGTACGGCGTGACGATCACGAAACTGAAAGCAATCGGAATCTCCGCGATGATGCACGGATATCTTGCATTTGATGGGGTGGGAGAGCTTCTTGTACCGTTTCGCACATGGAGAAATACCATCACCGGACAGGCAGCAGCGGAGCTTACCAAGGTGCTTGGCTTTAACATCCCGCAGAGATGGAGCATCGCACATCTGTATCAGGCAATCTTAAATGATGAGCCGCATGTGAAGGACGTGCGCTTTTTCACCACACTTGCCGGATACATCCACTGGCAGCTTACCGGGGAAAAGGTGCTTGGAATCGGAGACGCTTCCGGTATGTTCCCAATCGACTCTAAGACAAGAAATTACAACACAAAAATGATCGGGCAGTTTGATGCGCTCGAAAAGGTACAGAAGTATCCGTGGAAGCTGGAGGAGATCCTGCCGAAGGCACTCATGGCAGGAGATGCGGCAGGATGTCTGACCGAGGCAGGAGCAAAGCTTCTGGACGTAAGTGGCAGCCTTGAGGCGGGTATTCCGCTTGCACCGCCGGAGGGAGATGCGGGAACCGGGATGACGGCGACCAACTCCGTTGCGGTGAGAACAGGTAATGTTTCTGCAGGAACCTCTGTATTTGCGATGGTGGTTCTGGAAGAGGAATTAAAGGCAGTCCACGAGGAACTCGACCTTGTGACTACTCCGGTCGGGGATACCGTTGCGATGGTTCACTGCAACAACTGTACCTCTGATCTGAATGCATGGATCGGACTGTTTAAGGAATTTTCTGATATGTTTGGCTGCAACATCAGCACGAATGATATTTACGGAAAGCTCTATCACAATGCGTTTGACAATGGGGAGAAGGACTGCGGCGGGCTCTTGGCATTCAACACACTTTCCGGAGAGCCGGTCATCGGAACCAACGAGGGACGACCGATGTTTGCCCGCAAGCCGGACGCAAAGATGACGCTTGCAAACTTTATGCGAACCCACCTGTATGCATCACTTGCAACCTTAAAGATCGGCTGTGACATCCTTTTCAAGGAGGAGAAGGTCAAGGTTGACACGCTCTACGGTCATGGCGGACTGTTCAAGACAAAGGGTGTCGGACAGGGAATCCTTGCAGCAGCAATGAACGCTCCGGTTGCCGTTATGGAGACTGCCGGAGAGGGCGGACCGTGGGGAATGGCGATTCTCGCATCCTATATGGTAAACAGAACGGATGGGGAGGCTTTTGCGGATTATCTGAACAATAAGGTATTCGCGGGTGAGACCGGAAGCGTGATGCAGCCAGACCCGGCGGATGTCGCAGGATTTGACGCATACATTGAGGAATACAAGGCTGCAATCCCGGCACAGAAGGCTGTCGCAGCAGCACTTCCATTATAAATGAAGGAGAAGGAGAAAAATTTATGTTAGCTGTTAAGAATTACAAGTTCTGGTTCTGCACCGGTTCACAGGATTTATATGGAGACGAGTGCCTGCACAACGTTGCAGAGCATTCCAAGGCGATCGTTGCCCGATTAAACGAGTCAGGGGTGCTTCCGTATGAAGTGGTCTGGAAGCCGACGCTGATCACAAATGAGCTGATCCGCAAGACCTTCAACGAGGCAAATATGGATGAGGACGTAGCGGGCGTGATCGTATGGTGCCATACATTTTCCCCGGCAAAATCCTGGATTCTCGGATTGAAGGAGCTTAGAAAGCCGATTCTTCATTTACATACCCAGTACAATGAGGAGCTTCCATACGATACCATTGATATGGATTTCATGAATGAAAATCAGGCGGCTCACGGAGACCGCGAGTGGGGACACATCGTTACCCGCATGGGAATCGAGCGCAAGGTAGTGGTCGGACACTGGTCTGATCCGGTCGTTCAGGGCAAGATCGCAAGCTGGCAGCGCACCGCAGTCGGTATTGTGGAGAGCAGCCACATCCGCGTTATGCGTGTCGCAGACAATATGCGCAACGTTGCAGTTACCGAAGGCGACAAGGTAGAGGCACAGATCAAGTTTGGCTGGGAGGTGGACGCTTACCCGGTAAACGAGATCGCAGAGGCAGTTGCAGCAGTATCACAGTCTGATACGAATGCATTGGTTGACGAGTATTATGACAAGTACGAGATCCTTCTTGAGGGAAGAGATCCGGAAGAATTTAAGCGGCACGTTGCAGTTCAGGCACAGATCGAGATTGGCTTTGAGCGGTTTTTACAGGAGAAAAACTATCAGGCGATCGTAACCCATTTCGGTGATCTTGGCGCGTTGCAGCAGCTTCCGGGACTTGCGATCCAAAGACTTATGGAAAAGGGCTATGGCTTTGGCGCAGAGGGCGACTGGAAGGTTGCCGCAATGGTGCGGCTGATGAAGATCATGACCGCAGGAATGAAGGATGCAAAGGGAACCTCCATGCTTGAGGATTATACCTACAATCTCGTTAAGGGCAAGGAGGGAATCCTTGAGGCGCACATGCTTGAGATCTGCCCGACCATCGCAGACGGACCGATCAGCATCAAGTGCCAGCCACTTTCCATGGGCAACCGCGAAGATCCGGCGCGTCTGGTATTTACCTCAAAAGAAGGCACCGGCATCGCAACATCCCTGATTGATCTTGGCAATCGTTTCCGTCTGTTAATCAACACGGTTGACTGTAAGAAAACGGAAAAGCCGATGCCGAAGCTTCCGACCGCAACCAATTTCTGGACACCACAGCCGGATTTTTACACCGGAGCAGAGGCGTGGATCTTAGCAGGCGGGGCACATCACACGGCATTTACATATGACCTTACCGCAGAGCAGATGGGCGACTGGGCGGCAGCAATGGGAATCGAGGCTGTCTACATCGACGAGGATACGACCATCCGCAGCTTCAAGAAGGATCTGATGCTCGGAGACATTTTCTTTAAATAAGCCGGTATGCTAGAAATTTTAAAGGAAAAAGTGCGCAAAATGCGTGCATACATTATGGATTTTGTACTGTAAAATGGCATTGAGCAGTTAGAAAAAGAAGAATGCAGGAAAACTGCAACGAAAAAGGAGGACATACTATGAAAATTTTTGTCGACACAGGAAAAATCGAAGAGATCAAGAAAGCAAATGACATGGGAGTTATCTGCGGCGTAACAACCAACCCGTCCCTGATCGCAAAGGAAGGCGGAAGAAGCCAGGAGGAGATCTTAAAGGAGATCGCATCCATCGTTGACGGACCAATTTCCGGTGAGGTTAAGGCTACTACCGTTGATGCGGAGGGCATGATCAAGGAAGGACGCGAGATCGCTGCATTACATCCGAACATGGTTGTAAAGATCCCAATGACGATCGAGGGACTTAAGGCAGTCAAGGTTCTTTCCGCAGAGGGAATCAAGACCAATGTTACCCTTATCTTTTCTGCAAACCAGGCAATCCTTGCAGCAAATGCAGGCGCAAGCTATGTATCTCCGTTCCTCGGAAGATTAGACGACATCAGCCGTCCGGGAATCGACCTGATCCGCGACATCGCAGAGATCTTTGACATTTACGGATATGACTGCGAGATCATCGCTGCTTCCATCCGCAACCCGATCCATGTAACAGACTGCGCACTTGCAGGAGCACATATTGCAACAATCCCATACAAGGTAATCGAGCAGATGACCAAGCACCCATTGACCGATCAGGGTATTGAGAAGTTCCAGGCAGATTACAAGGCTGTATTCGGAGACAACTAAAGCACTGCTTACGGTAAGGAGAGTAGATCATGCTTGAAGAATTAAAAAAACAGGTCTATGAGGCAAACATGGAGCTGCCAAAGCGCGGACTGATCACCTACACATGGGGAAATGTCAGCGGTATCGACCGCAAGACGGGCTATTTTGTGATCAAGCCAAGCGGCGTGGATTACGATGCGCTCACACCGGATGATATGGTAGTCATGGACCTTGAAGGCAATAAGATCGAGGGAAGATACAAGCCATCTTCCGACACTGCAACTCACTTAGAGCTGTATAAGAAGTATCCGGAAATCGGAGGTGTGGTACATACCCATTCACCGGAGGCGGTTGCGTGGGCGCAGGCAGGAAGAGATATTCCGCTTTACGGCACCACACATGCCGACTATTTCCTCGGACCGATCCCGTGTGCGAGAAATCTCACACCGGAGGAAATCGAGGAGGCATACGAGAAGAACACCGGTCTTGTGATCATTGAGACCTTTGAGACAAGAGGAATCAATCCGGTGTATACCCCGGCGGTTCTGTGCAAGAATCATGGACCGTTCACCTGGGGAAAGGATGCAGCGGAGGCTGTTCACAATGCGGTTGTGCTTGAAGAGGTTGCCAGGATGGCGCGCAACACCGAAGCAATCAACCCGAATGTGGAGCCTGCTCCGGACAGCATCAAGAACAAGCATTTTTACCGCAAGCACGGTGCAAATGCATATTACGGACAGAATTAGTAAGGGAAGCCGGGGCGAAAATGCTCCGGCTTTTTTTACGTGAGAATGCATATTACAGGGCGATCCGCCGGGGAAAGACGATAATTTATAAATGTGAAATTTACGTAAAAGCATTGTAAATTGCAGGTAATCTGTTTTATAATAGTATCCGTATGTGGAAAAATTGAAACACCACAGAGAAAATATGGTTTATCACGAGGGAAAAAACAAAAATGCTTGAAACGATCACAATGATTATTAAGCTGCTTGGCGGAGTGGCATTGTTCCTGTTCGGAATGAATGTCATGGGAGCAGCGCTCAAGAATGTTGCGGGAAATAAGCTGGAAGCACTTTTGTACCGTCTGACGGATACCCCGCTTAAGGGAATCCTGCTCGGAGCCGGTGTTACAGCGGTTATCCAGTCGTCTTCGGCAACCTCGGTAATGGTTGTCGGTTTTGTCAATTCCGGGATGATGAAGGTTGCACAGGCAATCGGAATCATTATGGGAGCCAATATCGGAACCAGTATTACCGGATGGATTCTGTGTCTGTCCAGCATTGAAGGAGCCGACGGCTGGGCATCTCTTCTCTCAACGGCGGTGATCGCCGCAATCGTCGGACTGATCGGTATCATCTTCAAGACGATGGTTAAGAAGGAGGTATATCACCATATCGGTGATATCATGTTAGGTTTTGCGGTTCTGATGGTCGGAATGCAGAACATGACCGCCGCTGTAAAACCGCTTCAGACCAACGAAGTGTTTATCAGCACCCTGACAAAGTTTAGTAACCCGGTACTTGGCATTCTTGTCGGCATCGTATTTACTGCTGTTTTGCAGAGCGCGTCTGCGTCTGTCGGTATCGTGCAGTCACTTGCAATGGCAACCGGGAGCCTTACCTTCGGTGCAACACTTCCGCTTGTCATGGGTATCGGTATCGGTGCAGCCTGCCCGGTGCTTTTGTCAGCAATCGGTACGAGCCGCAACGGTAAGAGAACCGCGCTAACGTACCTGTTAAACGACCTTTTCGGAATGATCATCTGGTCGATCCTGTTCTACGCGGCAAATGGCATCTATGCCAAAGCGAATGGGACGGATGGCTTCTGGTTCATGCATCTGACCATGACACCGGTTACGATCGCACTGTTAAATACCGTATACCGTGTACTCACCATTCTGGTGCTTGCGCCGTTTATCAAGCAGCTGGAGAAGCTGGTATGCGTACTGATCAAGGAAGTGCCGGAGGAGCAGGAGGACTATGAGGACTTTGATCTCCTTGAGGAGAAGTTCCTTGCATACCCGGATCTTGCAATCGCACAGAGCCACGCCGCAATGAACGGAATGGCGAAAAAGGCACAAAAAAATGTCTATCGCGCAATCGCACTTATGGACGATTATTCGGATGACAAGTTTGCAAAGATCCAGGAAAAAGAGAACCTGCTGGACAAATACGAGGATAAGCTTGGCACTTACCTGATGAAGCTGACCGGATCTCCGATGAACAAGAACCAGATTACGGATACCTCCAAGCTGTTACATACGATCAGTGATTTCGAGAGGATCGGAGATCATGCGTCCGGAATTTCCAAGGTAGCAAGAGAATTAAGTGAAAAAGGAATCGCTTTTTCAGCGGAGGCAATGTACGAGCTGTCTGTTGTGGAGGCAGCGGACGAGGAGATCGTGGATATTACCGTAAGCGCATTTGAGGACGACAACCTTGAGCTTGCAAAACAGGTAGAGCCGCTTAGACAGGTAGTGCGCATGCTGTGCGGCGAGCTTAAGACCCGCCATATTGCCCGTATGCAGAAGGGAAAATGCGATATGGAGCACGGCTTTGCATTCAACGATATGATCAACAATCTGGATCGTATTGCAGCGCACTGCTCGAATGTGGCGGTTGCGATGATCGAGCTGGAGGCGGCAGACTTCGCTACACATAAGTATTTGCAGACCGTCCGAGAGCTGAAGGACAGCACCTATCAGAGATACTTAGCGGATTATGAGCAGAAATACGTCCTGCAGGATTACAAGAAGATGAAGAAGAAAGCGAAGAAGAAGGAAAAAGAAGGCAAAGAAGGATAGAACATTTGAAGAGAAACTCTCGGCATGGCTGTGCTGAGGGTTCTTTTTTATTTTATCGAACAACAATTTTTTTACAAAATGGGCCATTGGTGTCCGGTTTATCACCCATATTTTCTGCAATTATCTCCGTATAAAGAAACAGCCAAAGAAAAAGCGGCTTAGATATGGGAGGATAATCAAATGAGAATGAAGCGGGACACGTTGGGCGTGATGATCTGCATGGCAGTGATGGGAGCAATCGGATTTTTCTTATTGATCTGTGGAATCGTGGGAGTAGACATCGCAAGTCTGGGATTTGGCGCGGCGGCAGGATTTGTAACAGGCTTTGCGGGGCTGCTCTTTTCTGCACTCCTTTTATCCTACTACAACGGATTTCGCAAATAACACAAAATGTAGGAATGCAGGAAGAAAAAACACTATATTTTGATTGACGCTATCGTAAGACTTGTCTATAATTAGAAAAAGAAAAATAGGCATTTGTGATGCTCTAAGAATTGTGAGGTTACAGAATGAAAAGACATGTTCGCCGGATGATGGCAATGATGATTGCAGCCGTTTGCATGTTGGGAACACCGATGATGGCAAAGGCAACGGACGTTGGAGAGACGAGCACAAGGACACTGTCTCCGGATAATTCACTGGACTCTTTAAGTATAAGCGGGGCAGAGTTGTCGCCTGCTTTCTATTATAGTACGGTCAACTACACAGCAACGGTTTCGTATGACGTGACCGATGTTACCGTTACAGCCAAGACAAGCAACAGAAATGCGGCCATTGAGTCTATTTCGGGGTATGAGAACTTAAGCGTTGGGGAAAATACCATTAAAATCGTTGTGGTTGCAGAGAACGGTAACAAGGCAACCTATACGGTCAAGCTGACGAGACTTGCAGAGGGCGAGGCTCCGGCAACGGATGGCAGCAATGTGGCAGACGATACTGCAAACGGCGATGACGCGGCAGCTGGTGACGATACGACCGATGGTGATACAACGGACGATGGAACAACGGACGGAGCGGATGCGGCTGAGATTACGCTTCCGGTAGGAAATACCTACTTTGTGCCGATGGATGCCCCGGCGGAGGCGGTGCCAGACGATATGGTGCAGATCGATCTTGATCTGGAAGGCGTTGGAACACTGCATGCATATCAGTATGTGCAGGGGGCGGTCAATTCTGCGTTGGATGAGCTTGATTTCTATTTTGTATACGGAATGGATGTCGATGGAACTGTTGGATGGTATCAGTATGACCGCAGAAACGGCGCATTCCAAAGATACAACGAGCGTGTCAGGGAAGTGGTGCGGACCGAGGATAACAGCGCACTGCTCAACAACTATAATCTGGCAAACACACAGGTAAAGCAGCTTCAGCAGAAGATCCGTCTGATGGCGTGCGTCTTTCTATTTATTGTGGTGGTTCTGCTGATCATCATTTTCAGTATTCTGTGGTCAAGACGCAACGATGCCTATGATGACGGAGATGTATTTGAGGATGAGCCGGAGCCAAAGTCAAAGAAACTGCATAAGAAGCACATCGAGGTGGAAGAAGAACCACAGGAGGAGCCTGTGACCGCAGAGCCGGAGGAGACCTTCGAGAAGGAGGAACCACTCAATCTTAACATCGGTGTGCCGGATACTTTGGACGAAGCGGACGATCGGGAAGCGGACGAGGAGGAAAAGGTTCCGGAGAAAAAGAAAAAGCGCAGAGGCAGTCTGCTGGCATACTTAGGTCTTGACGATGATCTCCCACTCGACTTTGGCGATGTCATAGAAGAGGATGACGAGGAGGAGCCGGAAGAGGAAGCCGGGGAAGTGCCTGTTAAGGAAGCAAAGCCGGAGATAAAGAAATCCGTTTTTCCGTCTCATAACAAGCAAAAAGAGGATAGTAACAAGGAAAATGACATAGAATTTATCGATCTGTAATATAGGATTGAATGGAGGCATTTTAATTTGAAGGCATATACCGCTAAGGCGAAAAAAGTAATAGATCTTGCAAAGCGCATGTCGAAAAGCATGAAATACAATTATGTCGGGACGGAACATATTCTGACGGCACTGGTAAAAGAAGGTACGGGAGTTGCTGCTGAGGTATTGACCGCGAACAATGTTGATGCAGGAAAGCTGCAGAAAATGATCGAAGAACTGATCTCTCCGGGGGAGGACACTCTTGTCGCGGAGAAGGATGGATATTCACCGCGCACACAGCGCATCCTGCAGCGCGCATCCGAGGAGGCGGAGCGCTTCGGAAGCGAGCAGATTGGAACAGAGCATATTCTTCTTGCTATTTTAAAAGAGGGGGACTGTGCAGCTTCCCGTCTGCTGAACACGATCGGCTGTAACTCGCAGAAGCTGTTTGTGGATGTACTTACTGCAATGGGGGAGAACCCTTCTTATTACAGAGAGGAAATCCAGCGAGGAAGAAGCACCACAGATACATCAACCCCGACTCTGGATCAGTATTCGCGTGACCTTACCGCAATGGCAAGAGAGCATCTGCTTGACCCGGTGATCGGGAGAAAGCGTGAGACGGAGCGCATGATCCAGATTCTCTGCCGCAGAGGCAAGAACAACCCGTGTCTGATTGGTGAGCCGGGTGTCGGCAAGACTGCAATCGTGGAAGGGCTTGCACAGAGTATCGTGGAGGGAACCGTCCCGGATATCATGGCAGGAAAGCGTCTGGTTTCATTGGATATGTCAGGGCTTGTCGCAAAGTCCAAGTATCGGGGGGAGTTTGAGGAACGGATCAAAAAGGTAATCAACGAGGTGGCGGATGCAGGGGATGTCCTTCTGTTTATCGACGAACTGCACACGATCATCGGAGCAGGCGGTGCAGAGGGCGCGCTGGATGCATCAAATATTTTAAAACCGGCACTTGCAAGAGGCGAGATCCAGGTGATCGGTGCGACCACCATTGAGGAATACCGTAAATATGTGGAAAAGGACGCTGCGCTTGAGCGGAGATTCCAGCCGATCACGGTGGAGGAGCCTTCGCAGGAGGAGACAATCCAGATCTTAAAGGGACTGCGCAAGCTCTATGAGGAGCATCATCAGGTACAGATCTCGGACGAGGGAATAGAGGCATCGGTGCATCTTGCTGCAAGATATATCAATGACCGGTTTCTGCCGGATAAGGCGATCGACCTGATGGATGAGGCAGCGGCAAAGCTGCGCCTTGGAATGATCCGCGCAACGGATGAGATCCATGATAAGCGCCTTTTGATTGCACAGACGGAGGAAGAACTGGAAAATGCGCTTGCATCCGGTGATATCGGGCAGGCAAGAGCATGTAAGGAAAAGAAGGAAGAACTTGAGCGCTCTTATGAGAAGCTCTTACAGAAGAATCAGAAGGCTGCGAAGAACAAAAAGCCGGTTGTTGGTGAGAATGAGATTGCAGAGGTAATTGCGGGCTGGACAAAGATCCCGGTCAACCGCCTTACGGAGAGCGAGGCACAGCGCCTGCAGAAGCTGGAAACCGTGCTCCACAAGCGCGTAGTCGGACAGGAGGAAGCGGTAAGTGCTGTTGCAAAGGCAGTCCGGAGAGGCCGTGTAGGCCTGAAGGATCCGAAGAGACCAATCGGCTCTTTCCTATTCCTAGGACCGACCGGTGTTGGTAAGACGGAAGTATCCAAGGCACTGGCAGAGGCGGTGTTTGGCGATGAAAATGCGATGATCCGTGTTGATATGTCCGAATACATGGAAAAGCACAGCGTCTCAAAAATGATCGGTTCGCCACCTGGATATGTCGGTCATGAGGATGGCGGACAGCTGAGCGAGAAGGTGCGCAGGAATCCATTTTCCGTTATCCTGTTTGACGAGATCGAGAAGGCACATCCGGATGTGTTCAACATCCTGCTTCAGGTACTCGATGATGGACGCATCACAGATTCACAGGGACGCATGGTGGACTTTAAGAATACGATCATCATCATGACATCCAACGCGGGCGCACAGGCGATCGTGGAGCCAAAGAGGCTCGGATTCGGTTCAACGGTAGATGAAAAGCAGGATCACGAGCTGATGAAAAACGGCGTGATGGAAGAGGTAAAGCGCATTTTTAAACCGGAATTTTTAAACCGTATCGACGAGACAATCGTATTTCGGATGCTCAATAAGGACGATATGAAGAAGATCGTTACCATTCTCTGCAAGGAGCTGCAGAAGCGCTGTACCGACCAGATGGGAATCACACTTATGGTCAGAGACAGTGCAAAGACCGCAATCGTGGACAAATCATATGACCGCAAATACGGTGCACGGCCGTTAAAACGCAAGATTCAGGATGAGGTGGAGGATCGTCTGGCAGAGGAGATCATTGCCGGCCGCATTCAAAGGGGAGACAAGGTCGTGCTGACAGTAAAGAAGGGTGAACTGACTTTACAAAAAGAGGCATGATTTTTCCGGAAACGACTAGCAATAAAATGACTTGTATATTATAATATCTAAACAGAGGAATTTCTCACAAGAGAGATACACAGGAGGATAAAAATGGCTGCAATTAGCGAACTGATTCGCACAGAATCAAACGGGACCATCAGCTTTGGAGATTACACACTGGCAGAGAAGGCAAAGCTTGACAATTATGAGTTTGAAGGAGATCTTTATAAGGTAAAGACATTCAAGGAGATCACGAAGCTTGAGCGCAACGGCTTATTTGTATATGAGTCCGTTCCGGGAACTGCGGTATTTAATTTCTGCCGTAAGGAGAGCGGTGTAGAGTTCTCAGTAGAAGGACCGGAGGATGCACAGATCACATTGGAGCTGGAAGAGGAATCAGAGTACGAGATCACCATTGACGGCGAATCAGCAGGAACAATGAAGACCAACCTTGGCGGCAAGATGAGCATGAGTGTTGAGCTTGCGGGTGTAGATTCTGTTGCAATCAAGGTAGAGAAGCGCTAGAACCAAACAAACAAATACCAGGACCCGGTCATTTCAGATCGGGTCTCTTTTTTACTGGGAGGAATTATGGCAAAAGGCAAGGCAATCGTATATTTTTGTCAGAACTGCGGCTACGAGTCCGGCAAATGGATGGGACAGTGTCCCGGCTGCAAGGAATGGAATACATTTGTTGAGGAGGTCATCGACAAAAAATCCGTAAGCAGTGCGGGAAAGGTGGCGGTACATAAGGCAGCAGAGCCGACACCGATCTCTGCGATCGCCGCGATGGATGAAAAGCGCGAGACGACGAAGCTGTCAGAGCTTGACCGCGTGCTCGGCGGCGGTGTGGTAAAAGGCTCTCTGGTTCTTGTCGGAGGAGATCCGGGAATCGGAAAATCGACCTTGCTTTTGCAGGTGTGCAAGAATCTGTCAGACCAGAATTTCTCCGTATTGTATGTATCGGGCGAGGAGTCTTTGCAGCAGATAAAAATCCGTGCGGAGCGTATCGGCACGTTTACGGATAATCTGCAGCTATTGTGTGAGACAAACCTTGCGGCGGTGCGGGAGGCGATCGAACGCAAAAAGCCTGCCTATGTGGTGATTGACTCCATCCAGACGATGTACAACGAGGAGATTGCTTCGGCACCGGGAAGCGTGTCACAGGTGCGGGAATCCACGGGGGTATTGATGCAGCTTGCCAAAGGACTTGGAATTACGATCTTTGTGGTAGGGCATGTAACGAAGGAGGGCGTAGTCGCGGGACCGCGCGTGCTTGAACACATGGTGGACACCGTGCTTTATTTCGAGGGAGACCGGCATGAGAGCTACAGGATTCTCCGCGCGGTGAAAAACCGTTTTGGTTCGACGAACGAGATCGGCGTATTTGAAATGCGAAATGAAGGACTTGCGGAGGTGAAAAATCCGTCCGAGTATATGTTAAGCGGCAAGCCGACCGGAGCACCGGGATCTGTCGTTGCCTGTTCAATGGAAGGAACGAGACCGATCCTTTTAGAAATACAGGCTCTTGTCTGTCACAGCTTTTTTAACAATCCGCGCAGAACAACGGCGGGAGCAGATTTTAACCGGTTGAACCTGCTCATGGCGGTGCTTGAAAAAAGGCTCGGACTGCAACTGTCAGACTGCGATGCCTATGTGAATATTGCAGGCGGACTGAAAATGACAGAGCCTGCAATCGACCTGGGAATCGTGCTTGCACTTATCTCCAGCAAGAAGGATCTGGTAATCGATGACCGGACGATCTGCTTCGGCGAGGTTGGATTAAGCGGCGAGGTGCGAGGTGTCAGCATGGCGGAGCAGCGTGTGCAGGAAGCCTGCAAGCTGGGATTTGATACCTGCATCCTGCCGAAGGTCTGCCTGGGATCAGTCCAGAAGATAAAAGGGATAAAGCTGATTGGTGTAGCAAATGTTCAGGAGGCTTATGAGGCGGTACAGAGGACTAAATAGGAAATTGTGTATAGTTGTCAGATAATTTAACAAAATTAGATGAGATGATTTACTTTAATAAATGTCGAAATTTGGTGTTGACTTTGTTGGGGGAGGATGATATTATAACTGAGCTGAAGCGCGAAACACTTTGATCGGTAGAGTTCACGAATCAGAAAAATAAAAAAGTTCTTGACAAACACAAAAGTGTTTGATAAGATGTAAAAGTTGTTTGAAATGAATAAACATTTCGGACAACACAGAACATTGATAACTGAACAGTGAAAAACCTTGAAAGATTCTAATGAATAATTCAAGCAAATCGTAAGATTTGACGAACGTCCAATCGAAAGATTGGGACCTTTAAAACAGTAGATTTGGTACACAAATCAACAGCCAGATTTATTCTGGAGATCAACTTTTAACATGAGAGTTTGATCCTGGCTCAGGATGAACGCTGGCGGCGTGCTTAACACATGCAAGTCGAACGAAGCACTTTAATTGATTTCTTCGGAATGAAGTTTTTGTGACTGAGTGGCGGACGGGTGAGTAACGCGTGGGTAACCTGCCTCATACAGGGGGATAACAGTTGGAAACGACTGCTAATACCGCATAAGCGCACGGTAT
>ERZ1034998.1527-NODE-1527-length-13480-cov-4.896313_pt1 | contig 13480 bp, 10 predicted proteins | sample MGYA00520621_ERZ1034998 | MGnify/ENA primary metagenome ERZ1034998 (study PRJEB33766, sample SAMN09781748) | gut metagenome | biome: gut microbiome | host: Homo sapiens | place: Madagascar | study: EMG produced TPA metagenomics assembly of the PRJNA485056 data...
GGCTCGGTGCCCAGGAGCACGTTCAGCTGCTCGCCGGTAATGCCCTTGGCCATGGTCTTCTGCATCTGATCCGCCGCCAGGTGAATGAGCAGGTCGGAGACCATCAGCACCGGATCGTCTTCATTTTCGCCGATAGTCACGGTGACTACTGTTCCGTCCTTCCGGTACACCACCCCGTGGATGGCCAGAGGAATGGTGGGCCACTGGTACTTCTTGATGCCGCCGTAGTAGTGGGTTTTCAGATAGGCAATTTCGGAATCCTCATACAGAGGGTTGGGCTTCACGTCCAGCCGGGGGGAATCCACATGGGCGGCGCAGATATGAATGCCCTCACTCAGAGGCTTTGTGCCAATCACCGCCAGGGCTACGGACTTGTCCCGATTATTATAGTAGATTTTGTCTCCGGGATTCAGAGGCATTCCCGGGGTGAAGGGGCGGTAGCCCAGGCTCTGTGCCTTCCGAACTACCCAGGCCGTGGCCTCCCGCTCGGTTTTGCATTCATCCAGGAAGGCCCGGTAGCCCAGGCAATAGCGTTCCATTTCCCGCCGGTCTTCCTCACTCAGGCGAGTGTAGCCATTCTTAGGGGACAGCAGCAAGGCATCGCGCAGCTCGTCAGTATTCATAGGGGTTTTCCTCCTTTGACATCAGTTTTTCCAGAAATTCCTGGCATATTCTTTGGAAATCTTCCTGGGTTCCGTAGTTTTCCAGCACATAGTCGCATTTCTCCCGGAACCATCCGGTGCTTTTCTGGGCGGCAATCCGAGCCTCGGCGTACGCCCGGGAAATACCGTCCCGCTTCATAAGCCGGGCAATACGCATGTCCTCCGGAGCCGTCACCGCCACGGTGGCGTCGCACAGCTCCGAAAGGCCGCTTTCAAACAGGCCGATGGCATCAATGGCCGCGAGATTCGGCTTGGTTTTCAGTCTGCGCAGCACCTCATGCTTCACCGCACTGTGGGTAATCCGGTTCAGGTCTGCCAGTGCCGCCGGATTGGAAAACACCAGCTCCCCCAGCTTCTTGCGCTGCAAGCGGTCATTTTCCACCGTGCCGGGGAACCGGGCCTCGATGGCAGCCAGCAGCATGGGGTCGGTTTCCAGCAGCTCGTGATAAATCTCGTCGCAATCCAGCACCAGGCCGCCCCGCTCCGCCACACAATGAAGGAGGGTGGTCTTCCCGCAGCCGGTGCCGCCGGTAATGCCTAAAATCATAGCTCCGCCTCCGCGTCCACAATGTGGAAGGCCGCAGCCTTTTTCAGCCGGTTCTGGACGGCGTAGGCTACGCCCCCGCCCACCGGGCACCGGGCGTAAACCTGATGAATGGTCGGGTCGTCCAGCACCCGCAGGGCGGAAAACAGTCCCGCGGACAGGGTGTTGGGGTCAGCCTCCCGGCCGTAGGCCAGAGGGGCACAGTCGGCATAGAGCGGCAGCTCCTCCTCGAAGCAGAGCACCCGGTCGCCGGGGATAAAATGCCGATGAATATATTCCGCCGCCTTTTCCCGGGAACCGGCCACGATGACCACCGGCTCCTGGGGGGCATAGTGCCGGTATTTCATACCCGGAGCCTTCACCACCGCATCCTTGTCGATCTGGGCGGTGACGGCCTTGTCCACCACCAAATCCCCCAGCACAGAAATCAGCTGCTCCGGGGTGATTCCGCCGGGGCGCAGGAGCCGGGGCCGATCTTCCGTCAAGTCCACGATGGTGGATTCCACCCCCACCCGGCAGGGGCCGCCGTCCACGATGGCGTCGATTTTTCCGTCGTGGTCATGGCGCACATGCTCGGCGGTGGTGGTGGAGGGCTTGCCGGAAAGGTTGGCAGAAGGCGCGGCAATGGGCACTCCTGCCAGGGCAATGATTTTCCGGGTGACAGCATTGTCCGGACACCGGACAGCCACGGTTGCCAGCCCTGCCGTGGTGCGCTTGGGCACGATGTCCCGCACCGGCAGCACCATGGTAAGGGGGCCTGGCCAGAATTTCCCCGCCAGGGTATAGGCAGACGCCGGAATGTCGTGGCAGAACCGCTCCATTTCCTCAGGCTCCGCTACATGCAGAATCAGGGGATTGTCCTGGGGACGACCCTTGGCCTCAAAGATTTTCAGGACTGCCTTTTCGTCCAGGCCGTTGGCGCCCAGACCGTAGACCGTCTCCGTGGGGATGGCCACCAGGCCGCCGTTTCGGATAATATGCGCGGCAATTTCCGGGGTTTCCGGAGCCTTTGCGTCTAAAAACAGGGTTTTCATAATTTACTCCCGAAAAGTCAACGGGCAGCCACGGAAGGTGACTGCCCGAAGGAACACATTTGTGATTACGCAGTGGGCTGGTTGGCAGCCTCGATGATCTTGACGAACTTCTCGGGCACCAGGGAAGCACCGCCGATCAGGCCGCCGTCGATGTCGGGCTGAGCCAGCAGCTCGAAGGCGTTCTTGTCGTTCATGGAGCCGCCGTACAGAATGGAGATGGCCCGGGCATTCTTGGAGGAGTACAGCTTGCGAACCACGCTGCGGATCATCTCGCAGACCTCCTCGGCCTGGTCGGGGGTAGCGGTCAGGCCGGTGCCGATGGCCCAGATGGGCTCGTAGGCGATGATGACCTTGCGGATCTTATCCTCGGGCACGCCCGCCAGACCCAGCTTGATCTGCATGGTGATGTGCTCGGCGGTAATGCCGGACTGACGCTGCTCCAGGCTCTCGCCGCAGCACATGATGGGGATCAGGCCAGCTTCCAGAGCGGCCAGAACCTTGGCGTTCACATCGGCATCGGTCTCGCCCATGGCACGGCGCTCGGAGTGGCCGATGATGACGTACTTGCAGCCGGCGTCCACCAGCATGTTGGTAGCGATCTCGCCGGTGTAGGCACCGGAGGCGTTGGCGTTGCAGTTCTCGGCGCCGATGCCCACCCGGGTCTCCCGCATGGCGCGGACGGCGGCGGGGATGCACACGGCGGGAACACACAGAGCCACGTCACACCAGCGGCCCTTGGGCATGATGGCCTTCAGCTGAGTCATGAACTCCTTGGTCTCGGAGGGGGTCTTGTTCATCTTCCAGTTGCCGGCGATGACAGTCTTGCGATACTTTCTATTCATGGTTGATTTCTCCTTGTTGCTTATATGTCTACACCCATCCGGGCGTAATCTACGAATTCAGATACGGAATAAACCCGCTTTGCGTGCTTCAAAAGGATTCTCCCAGAGGGCTGCCCAGGCGGATACGCCAGGCAAGCCGAAGTCAGCTTGTTTGGCGTATCCGCCAAAGCGTATGCGACCAATGAGCCGGCAAGAACTGTGAGGGAGAGATTCCTGTTCCAGGCAAAGACTTTCAAATAGAGGCGTACTTTGTGTACGTCCTATTTGAAAGTCTGCCGCATGGACCAGGAAGATCCCCACACAGTCGCAGACGGTTCGTTGGGCGCATGCGCCCAACATCACTTGTCTTCCAGGCAGGCAATACCAGGCAGCTCCAGGCCCTCCAGGAACTCCAGAGAAGCACCGCCGCCGGTGGAAATGTGGGTAATCTTGTCAGCGAAGCCCAGCTGCTCGCAGGCGGCTGCGCTGTCGCCGCCGCCAACGATGGTCACGGCATCGGAATCGGCCAGAGCCTGAGCCACCGCAATGGTGCCCTTGGCCAGAGTGGGGTTCTCAAAGACGCCCATGGGGCCGTTCCAGACAACGGTCTTGGCAGTCTTGGCAGCCTCAGCGAAAATCGCCTGGCTCTTTTCACCGATATCCAGGCCCATCTTGTCGACGGGGATGGCATCGGCGGCCACAGTCTCCACGGCGATTTCGCCGTCAATGGGGTTGGGGAAGGAATCGGCAACTACCGCGTCCACAGGCAGCAGCAGCTTGACGCCCTTGGCCTCGGCCTTGGCCATCATTTCCTTGCAGTAGTCGATCTTCTCGCTGTCCACCAGGGACTTGCCGATGTCATAGCCCTTGGCAGCCAGGAAGGTGAAGGCCATACCGCCGCCGATGATCAGGGTATCCACCTTCTCCAGCAGATTGTTGATGACGTTCAGCTTGTCGGAAACCTTGGCGCCGCCCAGAATGGCCACGAAGGGACGCTCGGGGTTGGCTAGAGCCTTGCCCATGATGGAAACTTCCTTCTCCACCAGGTAGCCGCAGACGGCAGGCAGGTAGTCTGCCACACCGGCAGTGGAGGCATGGGCCCGGTGAGCCGTACCGAAGGCATCGTTGACGAAAATGTCAGCCAAAGAAGCCAGCTTCTTGCTCAGCTCAGGATCATTCTTGGTCTCGCCCTTCTCGAACCGGGTGTTCTCCAGCAGCATGACCTGGCCCTCTTTCAGGGCAGCGGCCTTGGCATGGGCATCATCACCGGCTACGTCGGCAGCCATGATGACCTCCTGACCCAGCAGCTGGCTCAGCCGGTCGGCAACCACCTTCAGGCTCAGTTCCGGCTTCCACTCGCCCTTGGGTTTGCCCATGTGGGAGCACAGAATGACCTTGGCGTTGTGTGCAATCAGGTACTTGATGGTGGGCAGCGCAGCCACAATCCGCTTGTCAGAGGTGATCACACCGTTCTTGGTGGGAACGTTGAAATCGCAGCGGCACAGTACGCGCTTACCGGCTACGTCGATGTCCTCAACGGACTTCTTATTGTAGTTCATAGTACATCCTCCTTAATAAAACCGGGGATCAGCCCCGCATTTTTCCGTAATCCTGCAGACCGGGAAAGGAAATCTGGCGCAGCGCTTCGTAAACGGTCACGGCAACGGCATTGCTCAGGTTCAGGCTCCGGGCGTCGGGCCGCATGGGAATGCGCACGCACTCGTCATAGTGCTCGGCCAGGAAGCTTTCCGGCAGGCCTTTTGTCTCCTTGCCGAAGAACAGATAGCAGCCGTCCTCGAAATTGGCCTCGGTGTAGCACCGGGGTGCCTTCGTGGACAGGCACCACATCTGCCTGACCTGGTTTCTGGAGAAGAAATCCTTCAGACTTTCATAGTCCAGAACCTCCACCATATGCCAGTAATCCAGCCCCGCTCTTCGCACCGCCTTCTCGGAGATGTCGAAGCCCAAAGGCCGAATCAGATGCAGCCGGCAGCCGGTGGCCGCGCAGGTGCGAGCAATGTTGCCGCAGTTCTGGGGAATTTCAGGCTCCACCAGCACAATATTCAGCACTTGCCATCACCTCAAGAAACGCTTTGCGTCGATCCGCTTTCCGGATCCCGCTCGGTTCCTATTGTATGCCAAATGGGCCGTAAAATCAATCTTAAAAATGGGGAAAAGTCAACTTTTTTATACTATTCACATAAAAAAAGAGGAACCGTCCAGAAATTTGTGAAAATTGCTCTTACCTCGGCCTCGCCCTGGCAAATCGGGCAGTTTTCCTATCTTTCCTTCCGGGTTTCGCCCTCCCATTGGGGAGAAATCCCCATATTCGTGAAAAATATCGGCAGCCCAGGGCGGTAAAAAGCACGATGCCGTCCCGGCACCGTGCTTTTCGGTTTCTTTTAGCCCACCGCGTTGGCGAGATTACCGTCCTGGTAGTACCAGGTGACGCCCTCGGCCGTCAGCTGCTGGCCGTTGGACAGCTCCGCGTCCAGCCGCAGAGTCAGTCTCTGCTCGGCACCCAGGGTAGCGGGCAGGTCGAAGGACACGTCATCCAGGGCGCACTCATAGCTCTTGGCAGTGTCGCCGGGGGCCATGGTCAGCTCCTTGGTGGCAAGCTCCTGGCCGTCCAAGGTCAGAATCAGGGTTGCCTTGGTGCAGCCAACTTCCTGACCGGCGTCGGTAATCCGGGGAGCCTGAACCGTGGCCGCGCCGGAGGAAATCACCAGCTTGCCGTTCTCCAGGGCGGATTCTCCCAGCGTCAGGCTGCAATAGGCCTCCAGAGCAGATTTCAGGTTGATGTAATCCTCGTTGATGGGCGCGGCAGGGGTGTTCACAGCCACCTCCGTGCTGGTGCCGTCGGCACCGTTCAGCACCACATAGTAGCAGTAGCCGTCGGCGGTGTTCAGGTCAGCGTCCGCCACATAGTTGCCGTCCTCCCAGGTACAGGCAATGGTCTCCACCGTCTCGTCCTCCAGGCGGATGACGAAGTCTGCGCTCTCCCCGTCCAAATGCCGGTTGGGGGTAGCCGTCAGGTGGATGGTGGCGCCGTTGGGACTGGACCAGGTGCTGGCGCTCAGGCTCCAGGTGGTAAGTCCCAGTTCCTCCAAAGCCGCCTGGGTTGTGGCCGCAGGCTCGGTAGCTGCCTGGGTGGTCTCCGGGGTCTCCTTCTTGCCGCAGGCATTCAGAGCCATCGCGCAGAGCAGCAGCATGGCCATTGTCAGGCTAATCAGTTTCCGATTCATTCTGTTTCCTCCTTTTTCTTCAGTGAGAGAATTTACAGTACGGTCATTATACTCCATTTGTTTCCATTTTGCAACCGTTTTGTAAAGAAAAGTTGGGGCAAATTATTCGCGGGAACCAAAAAGCGGGAACGGCACCGCCGTTCCCGCTTGGAAGGGTCACTCTTCCTTCGGGGTTTCCTCCCCCTGGGGCAGGGCGTTCTTGTCCGCGTTGACGTAGGCCATCAGCTCGTCGCCGGTGATGGTCTCCTTTACCAGCAGGAACTCGCTGATTTCATCCAGCAGCTGCCGGTTTTCCGTCAGAATCCGCTTGGCATCGGCATAGGCCGCATCCAGCAGCTTCAGAACCTCCTTGTCCACCTGGGCGGCGGTCTCCTGGGAGCAGTCCATATAAGCCTGGCCGTCCAGGTACTGGTTCTGGACGGAGGCGGTGGTCATCAGGCCGAACTTGTCGCTCATGCCGTACTGGGTGACCATGTTCCGGGCCAGAGCCGTTGCCCGCTGGATATCGTTGGCGGCGCCGGTAGTCTGCACGCCGAAGACCACCTGCTCTGCTGCCCGGCCGCCCACCAGAGTACGCAGCTCCGTGCGCAGCTCCTCGGCGGTGGACAGGAATTTCTCCTCCTCTGGCATCTGCATGGTGTAGCCCAGAGCGCCGGAGGTATGGGGTACGATGGTGATCTTGGAAACGGGCTGAGAGTGCTTTTCCAGCGCCGCAACCAGGGCGTGACCCACCTCATGGTAGGCAACCAGCCGCTTTTCCATATCGGTAAGCACCGTGTTCTTCTTCTCGGTACCGGCAATGACCGTCTCAAAGGAAACCAGCAAGTCTTCCTGGTTTACCGCCTGACGACCCTGACGGACAGCCCGCAGGGCGGCTTCGTTGACCAGGTTCGCCAGATCCGCGCCCACCGCGCCGGCAGTGGCCTGGGCAATCTTGCGCAGGTCTACATCCTCGCTGAGGCGAATCTTCCGGGTGTGCACCTTCAGGGTATCCAGACGACCCTGGAGATTGGGCTTGTCCACAATGATCCGCCGGTCAAACCGGCCGGGGCGCAGCAGAGCCTTATCCAGGATTTCCGGCCGGTTGGTGGCCGCCAGGCACACAATGCCCTTGGAGGACTCAAAGCCGTCGATCTCGCTGAGCAGCTGGTTCAGAGTCTGCTCCTGCTCGGAGTTGCTGCCGTACCGGCTGTCCCGGGCCCGGCCCACAGCATCGATTTCGTCAATAAAGATGATGCACGGAGCCACCTTGGCCGCCTGCTGGAACAGGTCACGAACCCGGCTGGCGCCCATGCCCACGAACATCTCCACAAAATCCGAACCGGAAATGGAGAAGAACGGCACCCCCGCCTCGCCTGCCACGGCCTTGGCCAGCAGGGTCTTGCCGGTACCGGGAGAGCCTACCAGCAGCGCGCCCTTGGGCAGCTTTGCGCCGATGGCGGTGTACTTCTGGGGATTGTGGAGGAAATCGATGATTTCCTGTAAGGATTCCTTGGCCTCGTCCTGTCCGGCCACGTCCTTGAAGGTCACACCGGTCTGCTTTTCCATGTAGACCTTGGCCTTGGACTTGCCGAAGCCGCCCATCATGCCGTCGCCGCCCATCCGCTTGGTCAGCAGATTCATCAGCAGGAACATGCCGCCGATCATAATGGCATAGGACAGCACCATCATAATGACGGAATTGTCCTCCACGATCTTGTTGCTGACCTTCACGCCCGCATTGTTCAGCTCCTCTGCCAGAGCCAGCAAATCGCCGCCGCTGGGGATGCCGGTGAAGCAGGCCTTCTGCCGGGACAGCTCCTTGGCTGCCTCCTCCTTGGTCATATACACGATTCGGTCATACCGAAGCTCCACCTGGGCCAGCTGTCCCGCGTCCTTGGCGGCAAAGAAATCCGACAGCGTGGTCTCCGTATACTGGCTTTTTTCCACCGTGTTCATAATCCAGCTGAACAGCAGCACCAGAATCAGCGCGATCATCAGCGGGGTAAAATAACTTCCTTTGGGGCGGTCGCCCCCGGGCTTTTTCCCGTTATTGGGATTATTTCCCTGATTTGGCTCCATATCCGCTCGCCTCCTTGTTTGCCACATCATATCACAAATTTTCCCCGTAGGCAATGAAGGATTCTGATCGGGATGGTAAATTTTCTGTGAATAGCCGGTGCAAACCCCGGATTTCCCCGGGTCTTCAAAAAATAATTCTTGAGAAAACGCGGTATAACTGCTATAATGTCTGTATCTATTCCCATCAACAGCTTATGCAAGGAGATACCCTTATGAACGAAAAACGCCGTCCCCAGGGACGGGAGAATACCCCCCGCCGGGCCGACCGGTTTGCCCAGCGTCCCGAGCCTCAGGAAGAAGCAGAAGGTCAGCTGGAAGGCCGGAACGCGATCACGGAGGCACTGAAAAGCGGCCGCACCATCGACAAGGTGTTCGTAGCCCAAGGCGATACGGACAAGAGCCTTCAGCGGTTGGCCGCTCAGGCCAAGGAGGCGGGAGCCGTGGTAGTGCCCGTTGATCGGCGGAAGCTGGATGCCATGTCCACCACCCGTGCCCATCAGGGCATCATTGCCCTGGCCGCCGCCCATGAATATGTGACCATCGACGACATTCTGGAAGAAGCCGCCGCCCGGAACGAGGCTCCCCTCATCGTCATCTGCGATGAGCTGTCCGACCCTCACAATCTGGGTGCCATCCTGCGAAGCGCGGAATGCGCCGGCGCCCACGGAGTTATCATTCCCAAGCGGCGCAGCGTCGGCCTCACCGCCACCGTAGCCAAGGCCTCCGCCGGGGCGGTGGAATATATGAAGGTAGCCCGGGTCACCAACATTTCGAATGCCATTTCCGAGCTGAAGGAGAAGGGTGTCTGGATTTACGGCACTGCCGCCGAGGGCTCCATTCCCATGTATCAGGCTGACCTCCGGGGCCCTGCTGCCATTGTCATCGGCAACGAGGGGGACGGCATGAGCCAGCTTGTGCGAAAGAACTGTGATGTGACCGTTTCCATTCCCATGAATGGAAACATCAGCTCCCTGAACGCCTCCGCGGCGGCATCTATTTTATTGTATGAGGCAGTTCGCCAGCGCGTTTGATCTTTCTTCTGATGGAAATCTTGATTTTCATTGGAGTTCCGTATAACCAGGAGGAAACCCAATATGGACAATAATCAGGAATTTGATCTGGAGGACATTCTCCGGGAATTTGGCAGCGAAGCCCCGGAAAAGAAACCGGATCCCGGCTCCGAGCCGGAAAAACCCCAGGCGGATGCCCCCCAGGAGCCGGAGCTGACCTTTGACACCAACCAGGGCGGCAAAAGCGAGACAGATCCCGCCCTTTCCTTCAATGCCCTGGAAGCCCCCGCACCCACCCAGGCGGAAGCCACTGAGGTATCCGACGAGGACACCCACACTTTCGCGCCCGTGACCGAGTCCCAGGCTGCGGAAGCTCCCGAGGCCGGTTGGGCCGAGGATGTTACCTCGGAGCCTACGGTGGTGCTGAACCTGCCCACCCAGGAGGAGTCTCCCAAAGAAGCATCCAAGAAGGCGGAGCCCGCCTTTGAGGTGGAGGAGGAATACATTCCTTCCCCCATTCTCTTCACCCCCCGCTCCCGGCTGCGGGAGCTGAAAAAGCAGCTGGTGGCCGGTCCCGAGCGGCGGTACTATGAGCTGTCCGAAATGGGCACGGCAAAGTCCCAGATCGCTTTGCTTGTCAATCTGGTGGTGGTGGTGCTGTGCGCCGGCGTTGCTGCCCTGTCCGCCTTTGGGCTGGTACCCGAAAACCGGATGAAGCTGGTGATTTTCAGCCAGGTGCTGGCCATGCTGGTCTCCGCCCTGCTGGGCTCCAACCTGATGCTGGACAGCCTGGGGGATCTGCTGCGAGGCCGGTTTACCGTGGGCACCCTGATGACATTGACCTTTGCCGCCTGCCTGGTGGACAGCGTATTCTGCCTGCAGGAGCTGCGGATTCCCTGCTGCGCCGCCTTCAGTCTGGAAATGACCATGGCGATGTGGGCCCGCTTGCAGCGGCACAATTCGGAAATGGCCCAGATGGACACCATGCGCAAGGCCGTCCGGCTTCACGGCATTGTCCGGGTGGAAAACTATTACGACGGCAAGGACGGCCTTCTGCGCAAGGAAGGCGAGGTTGCCGATTTCATGGACACCTACAGCCGGATGTCCTCTCCGGAATTCGTTCAGTCCGTCTATGCACTGCTTGCCCTGCTGGTCTGCGTGGGCATTGCGGTGTTCGCGGGCATTTCCCACGGCACCAGCTTCGCGGTGCAGATTCTCTCCACCTCCCTGCTCGTTGCCGTACCCGCCAGTTTCTTCGTCTCCATCACCCGACCCATGGCCATTCTGGAGGCAAGGCTTCACATGGTGGGCACCGTTCTGTGCGGCTGGGAGGGTGTGAAGGATCTGTGCGGAAAGGCCTACTTCCCCCTGTCCGACCAGGATCTGTTCCCCCAGGGCAGCACCAAGCTCAACGGCGTCAAATTCTACGGCCAGCACAGCCCCGATGAGGTAGTGTCCTACACCGCCTCCCTGATTCGGGCAGCCGGAGGCGGACTGGTGCCGGTGTTCGATCAGCTGCTTGCCAGCCGCAGCGGCAGGGTTTACCCGGTGGAAAACTACCGCAACTACGGCGACGGCGGCATCGGCAGCGAAGTGGAGGGCGTTCCCGTTCTGGTGGGCACTTTGTCCTTCCTGCAGGATATGGGCATCGCCGTCCCCGAGGGTTCCATGATCGCCCAGGCGGTCTATGTGGCCGTGGACGGGGAGCTGTCCGCCGTATACGCCATCTCCTACGCGAAAATGCGCTCTGCCGCGGCAGGCCTTGTGACCCTGTGCGGCTATCGGAAGCTCCGGCCTCTGAAGCTCTGCGGCGACTTTATGCTGACGGAGGAATTCCTCCGGAGCAAGTTCAACATCAAAACCAACCGGATCGTGTTTGCCGACCGGGACACCAGCCAGCGTCTTGCCCAGCACCCCATCTCCCCGGATGAGCCGGTACTGGCTCTGACCACCCGGGAGGAGCTGCTGAGCGTGGCCTACGCCATCACCGGTGCCCGTTCTTTGCGCCAGGCCACCAAGCTGGGCGTCATCATCCACATGCTGGGTGGCTGCTTAGGGCTTGTGATTATGCTGGCGCTGGCCTATCTGGGCCGCACGGATCTGCTGACTCCCGCGAATATTTTGCTGTATCAGCTGGTCTGGGCTGTGCCCGGACTGCTGGTCACTGAGTGGACAAGAGTCGTATAAAGCATTCAGGCCGGAGGCAACCGCCTCCGGCCTGAACTCTGTCAAATAGCTCCCACTTCAGGCAAAAGTGGGGGCCATTTGACAGTTTGGGGTTGTCTCGTTAAGTGCCCCTATGGGTCAACATAGCCAAAATATACAATGTCATTGCGAACCAGTGACCGATGTCACTGGTGTGGCAATCCCCCGGATAGGCGTAAAATCCAAGATTTCCTAACGTAGATGTTTGAAAATCAGGGGGATTGCCACGCCAGTGTGAGCACTGGCTCGCAATGACTTTGTTCTATTTGGGCACTTTGCTATTTTGAGACAGCTCCTTATTGTTATCTTCTGTGCCGCTCCAGGAAGTCTCCCAGCTGCTCCATGGCCTGGGTGATCACCTGAGGCTCAGGCAGCATGACAATCCGGAAGCGCAGATCCTCGAACCAGTCAAAGCCGTGGCCGGGAATCACCAGCACATGCTTCTCGTGGAGGAACCGCATGGCAAAATCCTCGTCGCTTTCAAAATCGAACACGTCTTTTTCCAGTCCCGGGAACAGATAGAACGCCGCCCGGTTGGGAACCTGGGTCACTCCGGGAATCTTCGCCAAGGCCTCCACCGTGGCCTTGCTCTGCTCGTAAAGCCGACCGCCGGGAACCATCATGGCCCGGGTGCTGTCCGGGTCAGAAAGAGCTGCCGGAATCACCAGCTGGGTCAGGGCGTTGCCGCACAGCCGCATGGCCGCCAGCTGCATGACCCCTTGCTCAATTCCCGCCAGCTCCTCCTTCGGGCCGGAGAACACCATCCAGCCGCAGCGGAAGCCGCAGATAATATGGGACTTGGACAGGCCGTTGAAGGTGACACAGGGTACATCCGGTGCCAAGGTCGCCAGGGAATAGGTAGGCAGGTTCTCCAGCACCAGCCGGTCGTAAATTTCGTCGGCCAGCAGCAGAAGGTGATGCTCCCGGGCAAGCTGCGCAATGGCCAGCAGCGTTTCCTTGCTGTACACCGCGCCGGTGGGGTTATTGGGGTTGATGACCAGGATGGCCTTGGTTCTGGAGGTGATTTTGCTGCGGATATCCTCCAAATCCGGATTCCAGTCATTTTCCGGGGCGCAGCGGTAGTGCACCGGCTTGCCGCCGCCGAGATAAGTATTGTTACTCCACAGGGAGTAGCAGGGAGAGGGCACCAGCACCTCGTCCCCGGTGCCGACGAGAGCCGTCATCAGCATGGACACCGCCTCGCTGACACCGTTGCAGATATAAATGTCTTCCAGCGTAACGCCTTGCAGACCCCGGCTAACGTGATAGTTCAGAATTGCCTGGCGGGCCTGTACCATGCCCCGGACGTCACAGTAGGGCACAGCCTTGTCCACCTGCTCCAGAAGGGCGTTGCGGACGCTGTCCGGCAGCTGGAAGCCAAAATTGCCGGGGTTTCCGGTGTTCAGCTTCAGCACCGGCGTTCCGGCGGCCTGCATCCGCAGGGCTTCTACATACAGTGGCCCCCGAATGTCCGAGTGGACATGGGTCAGCCGATCGGATTGTGCAATCATGATACTCCCTCTCTTTATCCAACGTTTAGGGGCTATTATAACACGGCTTTTCTCAGAAAACAACCATAAAAGCACCGAAAAAACCGGTGCGTAACGAATACGCACCGGTTTTTTACCGAAAGCAGCCGCGCTCCGACCGCAAAGGATTCCATGGGATGACACCGTAAAGGAACAAGCACGCAGTTTTCCCGTCCTCTGCCGGAAAAGACACAGCATCGATTCCGCTTTCTCAGACCTTGGCAATGTCCCGGGCCACATGGACACCGCTGGCGGAGGCATGGGACAAAGAGTGGGTGATGCCGCTGCCGTCGCCGATGATGTAAAGGCCGGGATAGCGGCTCTGGAGCTTCTCGTCCACCTCAACCTCCATGTTGTAGAACTTGACCT
>ERZ1034998.1530-NODE-1530-length-13459-cov-7.836541_pt1 | contig 13459 bp, 10 predicted proteins | sample MGYA00520621_ERZ1034998 | MGnify/ENA primary metagenome ERZ1034998 (study PRJEB33766, sample SAMN09781748) | gut metagenome | biome: gut microbiome | host: Homo sapiens | place: Madagascar | study: EMG produced TPA metagenomics assembly of the PRJNA485056 data...
TCTCGCACTTGATGTGCTTGGTGGTCAGCTCGATGACGCTGCCGTTGTCGGCCACCACGATGCTGGTGGGAGCCATGCCCATGCTCTCGGCCACACGCTTGTGGATCTGCAGCATCCGCTGCTCGCCGTGCAGGGGGATAAAGAACCTGGGCTTCGTCAGCGCGTGGATGATCTTCAGCTCCTCCTGACAGGCGTGGCCGGACACGTGCAGCATATCCGCCTTGTCATACACCACGTCCGCGCCCTTGCGGAACAGCTCATTGATGACCCGCCCCACCGTCACTTCGTTGCCGGGTATGGCGCTGGCGGAGATGATGACCTTGTCGCCGGGGCCGATGTCCACCTGCTTGTGGGTGGAGAACGCCATGCGGTACAGGGCGCTCATTTCCTCACCCTGGGAGCCGGTGGTCACGATGACCTGCTGGTTCAGGGGCAGTCCCTTGATGCGGTTGATGTCCATCAGCGTGTTTTTGGGCACCTTCATGTACCCCAGCTCCGTGGAGACCTTCATGATGTTCTCCATGCTCCGGCCGGTAACGGCCACCTTCCGCCCGCAGGCCGCCGCGGCGTCCAGCACCTGCTGGATGCGGTGCACATTGCTGGCGAAGGTGGTCACGATGATCCGCTTGTCGCACCCGGTGAACTGCCGCTTGAACGTGGCGCCCACGGCGCGCTCACTCATGGTATAGCCCGGGCGCTCCACATTAGTGGAGTCCGCCAGCAGCGCCAGCACGCCCTGCTTGCCCAGCTCACCGAAGCGCGCCAGGTCGATGACCTCCCCGTCGATGGGCGTGGAGTCGATCTTGAAGTCGCCGGTGTGTACGACTGCGCCCATCCGCGTGTGGATGGCGAAGGCCACCGAGTCGGCGATGGAGTGGTTCACGTGGATGAACTCCACCTGGAACTTGCCTGCCCGCACCGTCTGACCCGGCTCCACGGTGATCAGCTTCGTAGAGCTGGCCAGCCCGTGCTCCTGCAGCTTCAGCTTGATCAGCCCCGCGGTGAACCGCGTGCAGTAGATGGGTATATTGATCTGCTTGAGCACATAAGGGATGGCCCCGATGTGATCCTCATGCCCGTGGGTGATGAACAGACCCCGCAGCCGGCTGCGGTTTTTCACCAGATAGCTGACGTCGGGAATGACGCAGTCGATGCCGTACATATCGTCGCCGGGGAAGGCCATGCCACAGTCCACCACGATGATGTCGCCGCCGTACTCATAGACGGTCATGTTCTTGCCGATCTCATTCAGACCGCCAAGGGGAATGATCTTGAATTTTTCTGCCATAAAAGAATAAATGCTCCTTTTCAGATAAGATAGAGCGCGTCGCGGCGGGTAAAAATGACCGCACGGAAACAAAGGCGTTCTGCCCCGCCCGCCTGCCCTGCATCGCAGGGGGAGGGAACAGTCTGTCGCCCGTCGTCAGCACTCGATATAGAGGGGAACGCCCTCGTTTGCTATATTGACCGCGGCATCCACGCACCGCGAAACAACCAAAAAATACGTGCCGTATTCAGCACTTTTCACAAAGTATACCACAGTTTTTCCCATTTGTACACCCCCAACTTGCCGACGGTATTTGATGGTATTTGACACCCGCCGCCCCGCCGGGAAAATTCCCCGCTGATTTCCCGAAAAGCGTATTGTCCCCGCCCGGCTTTCGTGCTATAATAAACTACTCTCAGTATGGAGTAGTATCCCCGGCGGGAAGGAGGCGCGTTCCCTTGAGCAAGAAGATCATACGCGGATTTCGTACCAATATGACGCTGTACAGCCTGTGCCTCATCGCCTTTGTGGCGGTGACGGTGCCCTTCCAGCCGCTGCTGGCGGCGGCGGAGGGTCTGGTGGCCCTTCTGGTCATTCTGGTGGGCCGCCGCCGCAACAAGATGGCCCAGGCCTCTGTCCGCCAGTACATGGACCGCGTCTCCGGCGGTATGGATACCGCCCGGTCCAGCAATATGCTCTACGCGCCGCTGCCCATGCTGGTGTTCGATGTAGCCACCGGCGAGATCCTGTGGTGCAACGATATGTTCACGGACCTGACCGGCCTGAAGGATAAGATCTTTGAAACGGCGGTAGACGCCGTGATTCCCGACTTCACCTACCGCTGGCTGTTGGACGGCAAGCGTGAATATCCCGAGCAGTTCCGCTGGAACGACCGTATCTACCGCGTCTTCGGCGCCCTGAGCCGCCCGGAGCCGGAGGGCGGCGACCAGCCCACCCTGGCCACCACCTACTGGATGGACATCACTGAGGCTGAGCAGATGCGCCAGACCCTGGAGCTGACCAAGCCCCTTATGGCCATCCTCATGGTGGATAACTATGAGGAGCTGATGAAGGCCTGCCCCGAGAATAAGCGCTCGGCGCTGCTGGCCGCGCTGGAGGAACAGCTGAATAACTGGGCCGCCGGCTCCGGCGGGCTGCTGCTGGGCTACGACCGCGACCGTTACCTCTACCTCTTCGAGGAGAAGGACTACACCGGCTACACCGAAAGCAAGTTCGACGTGCTGGAAAAGGTCCGCCAGGTCCAGGCCGGCGAGGGTGTGTCCGCCACGCTGTCCATCGGCGTGGGCCGGGACGAGGACAGCTTCGAGCAGCTGTTCAAGAACGCCTCCCTGGCGTTGGAGATGGCCCTCTCCCGCGGCGGCGATCAAGCCGTGGTCAAGGACCGTGTGAACTTCGAGTTCTACGGCGGTCGCAGCAAGTCTACCGAAAAACGTACCAAGGTCAAGTCCCGCGTCATGGCCAACGCTCTGGGTGAGCTGATCGACGATGCCAAGCAGGTGTACGTCATGGGTCACAAATACGCGGATATGGACTCCCTGGGCGCCGCCGTGGGCATCTGCTGTATCGCCCGCAAGCGCGGCAAGCCCTGCCAGATCATCATCGACACCGAGAACAACGCCGCTCACCCCATCCTGCGGCGTCTCTCCGAGCAGCCGGAATACACCAATACCGCCATTTCCGGCCAGGATGCCTTTATCAAGTGCCAGCCCGGCTCCCTGCTGGTGGTGGTAGACACCAACCGCCCCGAGAGCGTGGAGTCCGAGGAAATGCTGGAGACGTGCAACCGTGTGGCCGTCATCGACCACCACCGCCGCGGCAGCAGCTACATCGAGAAGATGGCCCTGAACTACCATGAGCCCTACGCCTCCTCCGCCAGCGAGTTGGTGGCGGAGCTGATGCAGTATCTGGTGGAGCCGTCTGACGTGCTGAAATGCGAGGCCGAGGCCCTGCTCTCCGGAATCGTGCTGGATACCAAGAATTTTACCAACCGCACCGGCGGCCGTACCTTCGAGGCGGCGGCCTACCTCCGCCGTCTGGGGGCCGACACCCAGGATGTCCAGCGGATGTTCCAGGGGGACCTGAACTCCATGATCGCCCGCTATGACATTATCCGTCAGGCAGAGCTGTACCGCGACGATATCGCCGTGGTGGCCCTGGATGAGGAGTGCGACCGCGTCACCGCCGCCAAGGCGGCCGATGAGCTGCTGACCCTCAAGGGCATCCGTGCCAGCTTTGTGCTGTATAAAAAAGGTGACGGCGTGTATATGTCTGCCCGTTCTTTGGGCGAGGTCAACGTCCAGGTGATCCTGGAGGCCCTGGGCGGCGGCGGCAACTCCACCACCGCCGGCGGCCAGGCGGACAACATCACCGTGGCCGAGGCCAAGGCAAAGCTGCTGGAGGCCATCGACAAGTACTTTGAAAATTAAGGTAAAGGAGATACAGATATGAAAGTCATTCTCAAGCAGGACATCAAAGGCAAGGGCAAGAAGGGCCAGATGATCGAGGCCGCCGAGGGTTATGCCCGCAACTTTCTGATCCCCAAGGGCATGGCTGTGGAGGCCACTGCCGACGCCGTCAACACCATGAACCTCCAGGCCAAGGCCAAGGCCAAAGCCGACGCCGAGGCCAAGGCCGAGGCACTGGCCATCGCCGAAAAGCTGAAGGCCTGCCAGGTGAAGATCGCCGCCAAGGGCGGCGAGGGCGGCAAGCTGTTTGGTGCCATCACCGGCGCCGCCATCGCCGATGCCCTTCAGGCCCAGCACGGCCTGACCATCGACGGCAAGAAGCTGGTGCTGGACCAGCCCATCAAGAGCTTCGGCAGCTATGAGGTCAAGGCCAGGCTGGGCTACGAGGTCTCCGGCACCGTGTACGTCCACGTCATCGAAGAGAAATAAGCGGGGAAAGCACCGCGCCGCAGGCGCGGCTATTACCGTAATTTTGAAAGGAGGTCTTCCCATGGCCAACAACACCGACGCCCTGCTGACGCCGTCCATGCCCCATTCCCCTCAGGCGGAGCAGGCGGTGCTGGGCTCCATGCTCATCGACGCCGACTGCGTCAAGGACGTGATGGACAAGCTGCAGGCCCAGGATTTCTATCTGCGGACCAACCGGGAGATCTTCGAGACGATCTACCATATGTTCGTCTACTCCCAGCCCATCGACGGCGTCACCGTGGCCGGCGAGCTGGAGAAGAACGGACTGTATAACGACAATACCCGCTCCTATCTGCTGCAGCTGATGGAGGTCACTCCCACCAGCGCTAACGTCATGGAGTACGTCCGCATCGTGCAGGACAAGTCGCTCATGCGCCAGGTGGCCCAGGCCGCCGGCAGCATCACCGCCATGGTGCAGGAGGGCGGCGGCGCCGCCGGCGATATGCTGGAGGCCGCCGAGCAGCAGATCTACGCCATCCGCCGTGGCCGCAGCGCCCAGGGCATGGTGACGGTGGGCATGGTGCTGGGCGACGTGATGAGCCAGTTGGCCGAGCTGTCCGCTAACGGAAGCCGGACCGTGCCGGGCCTGTCTACAGGACTCTCCGCTGTGGATGCCAAGATCAACGGCATGAACAAGTCCGACCTGCTCTTGCTGGCCGCCCGTCCCGGTATGGGCAAGACCAGTATGGCCCTGAACGTGGCCCTGTCCGCCGCCCGCGAGTCCGGCAAGACCGTGGCCATCTTTTCCCTGGAAATGTCCAAGGAGCAGTTGGTCACCCGCCTCATCGCCAGCGAGGGCCTGGTGGAGAACCAGCGCCTGATCACCGGCAACCTGCGGGAGAGCGACTGGCAGCGCATCGCCGAGGCCGCCTCCGCCCTCAGCCGCATGGACATCCGTATCGATGATAACCCACTGCTGACCGTGGCGGATATGAACGCCAAGTGCCGCCGCCTGGAAAATCTGGGCCTGGTGGTCATTGACTATCTTCAGCTGATGACCTCCGCCGGCGGTAAGGGCTATTCCGGCGAGAACCGCCAGCAGGCGGTGTCCGATATCAGCCGTATGCTGAAGATCATGGCCAAGGAGCTGCAGGTGCCCGTGCTGTGCCTGAGCCAGCTGAGCCGTGCCAATGAAAAGCGCGAGGATAAGCGCCCCATGCTGTCCGACCTGCGCGAATCCGGTGCCATCGAGCAGGACGCCGACATCGTCATGTTCCTCTACCGGGACGACTACTATAACAGCGATGCCGAGAAGCGCAACGTGGCCGAGTGCATCGTAGCCAAGAACCGCCACGGCGAGACCGGCAAGGTAGAGCTCCGCTGGATGCCCGAGTACACCGCCTTCGGCACGCTGGAGACCCGCTATGACGAGGATGAGTGAGCCCCTGGACCTGACCGCCTGGATGACGCGCTGGCGGATGCTCCCGCCCCCCGGCGGGCTGATCCTCTGCGCCGTGTCCGGCGGCCGCGACTCCGTCTGTCTGCTGGACTGCCTGTGGAAGCTGGGTCGGGCCCGCGATTTCCGCGTGGCCGCCGCTCACCTGAACCACGGTATGCGTCCCACGGCCCAGCGTGACGAGGACCTGGTCCGCGCCCTCTGCGCCGAACGGAACATTCCCTTCTACACCGAAACGGTGGACGTCTACGCCCTGTGCGCCGTCTGGCGCCTGACGGTGGAGGAGACAGGCCGCCGCGCCCGCTACGACTTCCTCCGCCGCACGGCGGATGCCCTTGCCGCGGATTTTATCGCCACCGCCCACCACCGCGACGACCAGGCCGAAACGGTCCTGCTGCAATTGCTTCGCGGCACCGGCCCCCAGGGCCTTACCGGCATTCCCCCCGTCCGTGACGGCATCATCCGCCCCCTACTGGATACGCCCCGCGCCGCTATCGATGACTACATCGCGCAGAACCGCCTCCCCTACGTCACTGACGAGACGAACCTGGATACCCACTACGCCCGCAACCGCCTCCGGCTGGACATCATGCCCCAGCTGCTGGCGATCAACCCCGCCGCCGTGACGCATATCACCCGCACGGCGGACATCCTGCGCGCTGAGAACGACCTCCTGGACGCCCAGGCCGCCGCCCTCCTGCCGCCGGAGGGCACGACGCTCCCCTGCGCCGCGCTCCTCTCCGCGCCGGAGGCCCTGCGCCCCCGCATGCTTCGCCTGCTGACGGACCGCCTCGGCGCGGGCAAAAAGGACTTCACCGCCGCCCACTACCGGGCGCTGGAGACACTGGCACAGACCGGCGGCGCCCTTTCTCTGCCCGGCGGCGCGTCCGCCGTCTGCCGTGACGGCGCCCTGACCCTCTCCGACGCGCCCGCCCCACTGGACGAGGCGGCGCTCCGCCCCGGCGATAACCTCGCCGGTCTCTGGCGCATCACCCTCTCTGACGCGCCCGTCCCCGACGCCCTGGCACTGCGGTCCGGTCCCTGGACCGTTCGGCCCTGGCGCCGCGATGACCGCCTGACCCTGCCCGGCAGCCGCGGCAGCCGCAGCCTCAAGCGCCTGTTCGCCGAGCGCGGCATCGCTCCGCCGGAGCGCGATACCTGGCCCGTCCTCTGTCTGGCGGGCCGCCCCGCCGCCGTCTGGCGTGTGGGCATCGACCAGAAAGCCCTGCCGGAGTGTTCCGGCAACACCATATACATCACCATCACAAAAAACAACGGAGGATAACAAGCAATGGCAAAGAGTAATATGGATCAGGACATCCTGAAGGTCCTGCTGTCTGAAGAGGAGATCAAGGCCCGCGTCCAGGAGCTGGGTGACCGGCTGTACGACAGATTTAAGGACAAGAACCCCATGTTTGTGGGCGTTCTCAACGGCTGCTTCATTTTCATGGCGGACCTGGTCCGCGCCGCCCAGCTGAAAAGCGAGGTGGAGTTCATCGGCCTCTCGTCCTATAAGAACGCCACCAAGTCCTCCGGCGTGGTGCAGATCACCCGCGACCTCCAGCGCGACATCAGCGGCCGCGACATCATCATCGTCGAGGATATTCTGGACTCCGGCAATACCCTGTATTTCCTGACCGAGTACCTGAAGACCAAGGGTGCCGCCTCCGTCACCATCGCCACCCTGCTGGATAAGCCCGCCCGCCGCGAAAAGCCCATCACCGCCGACTATGCCGGCTTCGAGGTCCCCGACGAGTTTGTGGTGGGCTATGGCCTGGACTACTGCCAGCAGTACCGGAATATGCCCTATATTGGGGTCCTCAAGCCCGAGGTCTACAGCAAGTAAAACCGCGTCTTTTCCGCCAATACTTCGTTACGGCTCCTCGACGTACACACGGTACGCCGTCGTCGCCGCGCCTCGTCTTGGCGAAAAATCCGGTTTCTCCCCGCGCCGCAGGCGGAAGAAGAGCACGCGCCGGGAGGGCGCGGAACATCCCTCTTAGCATTTGAGAATAGGAAGTGAAGTATATGGAAAACAAAGGCGGAAAGCGCCTGGCCCCCACCGGCGAGCCGGTGAAAACCACACCTCCGGCCACCGCGGCCGCCGAGGTAAAGATTCCCACGGAGCAGCCCGCCCCCGCGGAGAGCGCCGGACCCGCCCCGGCGGAGACGGCGGCCTCTGCGGCCAAGCCCGCCAAAAGCCGCGGCCGCAGACTGTGGGACGACTACGGCTACCTGCTGGTGACGCTGGCGGCGGTATTCGTGCTGTTCAAGGTGCTGCTGCAGCTGGCCTATGTGCCCAGCGGCTCCATGGAGACCACCATCCCCACCAAGTGCCTGCTGGTGGGCTGGCGGCTGCCCTATGTGGTGTCCGATCCGGTGCCGGACCGGGGCGACATCGTCACCTTCTGGGACGAGGAGCTGAACAAGGTCCTGGTAAAGCGCGTCGTCGGTCTGCCCGGCGAGACGCTCTCCTTCAAGAACGGCTATACCTACGTCAACGGCGAGAAGCTGGACGAGAGCTATTTGCCCACCCAGGGCATCACCACCCTGCCGGACAGCATGGCCGAAAAGACCTTCACCGTGCCGGAGGGCTGTATGTTCGTCATGGGCGACAACCGCACCGGCTCTAATGACAGCCGCCTGCTGGGCGAGCCCTATATTCCGATAGAGGCTGTCCAGGCGCGGATGCTGGTGGCCATCTCCGTGGGCAGTGACCAGAGCTGGCAGGGCATCCGCTGGATCGGCTGAGAAGGGAGACGGGGAGACATGGAAAGAAAACGTTTCAGCGGCGTCATGCTGCTGTTCATCGTGCTGGCGGTGGTGCTCATTACCCAGGTGGTGGGCAACCTCGGCCGTTCCGGCGACGTGAGCTACAGCGATATGCGCGCCTATTTCACGGCGGAGAAGGTCAAGTCCTTCACCGCCACCGACACGCGCCTGGTGGCTAAGCTGCAGGACGGCTCCAGCGTCAGCTGCGCCCTCCACAGCTTCGACACGTTTTATAACGACATGAACGATCTGGTGGTGTCCCAGGCGGAAAAGGGCGTCATCACCAGCTATGACTACGCCGCCGGAAACGAAAACGGCTGGCTGCGTACCCTGCTGCCCTATGTGCTGGCGGCCATGGCCTTCATCCTGCTGATGAACCTGATCGCCCGTATGGGCGGCATGGGCGGCGGCGCCGTCAACGATAAAATGGCCCGCTTCGGCGAGGCCCGTATCCAGGATATCCCCTCTGACGGCAAGAAGGTCACGTTCAAGGACGTGGCCGGTGCCGACGAGGAGAAGGAGGAACTGGAGGAGATCGTCCAGTTTCTGCGCGATCCCCAGCGCTATACCGAGCTGGGCGCGCATATTCCCAAGGGCGTGCTGCTGGTGGGCCCTCCGGGCACCGGCAAGACGCTGCTGGCCAAGGCCGTGGCCGGCGAGGCGGATACCGCCTTCCTCTCCATTTCCGGCTCCGATTTTGTGGAGATGTATGTGGGCGTGGGTGCCAGCCGCGTCCGTGACCTGTTCGAGCAGGCCAAGAAGCAGGCTCCGGCCATCGTCTTCATCGATGAGATCGACGCCGTGGGCCGCCAGCGCGGCAGCGGCCTGGGCGGCGGCCATGACGAACGCGAGCAGACCCTGAACCAGCTGCTGGTGGAGATGGACGGCTTCGCCGCCAACGAGGGCGTGGTGGTCCTGGCGGCCACCAACCGCGTGGACATTCTGGACCCGGCGCTGCTGCGCCCTGGCCGGTTCGACCGCCAGGTGTTCGTGGGCCTGCCGGATATCAAGGGCCGCGAGGAGATACTGAAGATACACGCCAAGGGCAAGCCCCTGGCGGAGGATGTGGACCTGGGCTCCGTGGCCCGCGCTACCTCCGGCTTTACCGGTGCGGATCTGGAGAACCTGCTGAACGAGGCGGCGCTGCTGACCGGCCGCCGCGGCCAGCGCTTCATCACCGAGGAGGCCATCCACCAGTCTGTCATCAAGGTCATCGCCGGCCCGGAGAAGCACAGCCGCGTGGTGCCCGAGGCCGAGCGTCGGCTCACTGCCTATCACGAGGCCGGTCACGCCGTGGTCATGCAGGCCCTGCCGGACCTGGACCCCGTACATCAGATCACCATCGTTCCCCGCGGTCAGGCCGGCGGCATGACCATCTATCTGCCGGAGGAGGACCGTTCCTACCTGTCCCGCCGCTATATGCTGGACCGGGTGGCCGGTCTGCTGGGCGGCCGCGCCGCCGAGGAGATGATGCTGGGCGATATCTCCACCGGCGCCTCCAGCGACATCCAGCGGGCCACGGCCATCGCCCGCAAGATGGTGGGCACCTACGGTATGTCGTCCAGGCTGGGCAACGTGGCCTTTGACGCCGGCACCGACGAGGTGTTCATCGGCAAGTCCATGGCCCACACCCGCCCCTACTCCGAAAAGACGGCGGCGGAGATGGACGCGGAGATCCGCGCCATCATCGACGAGGCTTACGAAAAATGCCGTGAGATACTGGCTCGGTACAAGACGGAGCTGACGGCGGTGGCGGAGTACCTGCTGGAGCACGAGACCATGGACGGCGATACGTTCAAGACATATTTCACGCAAAGCGGCGAAAGCCGTCAGTGAGAGTGATATAACGATATGCGGAACCGGCAGGCGCATCTGCGCCCGCCGGTTTTTGCGTAAAAAGCAACACCGGTTTTGTGCACAATGACGGGACAGACAGTCCGCCATAGGGAGACAATCAAGGGGGAAAGTTTACCAACACAGGGCGTTTGTCCTCTGAACAAGGACATACTGGCGATCATTACGGATTCTTAACGCCATGTCGCTGATGCAAAAGCTGTGATTTTTAGAGGTTGTTACAATTGTTTTTGCCAAATATTTTCGCTAAAATACACATATTCTGTGAGCGGTCGACAGACTTGACTGCTGCAAGGTGAATTTAGGAGGAATTACCATGAAAAAGTTTTTAGCAATGATGCTGGCGCTGGTCATGGCTCTGTCTCTGGTGGCCTGCGGCCAGCAGGGCGACGGTCAGAAGGGCGATGATTCCGCTTCCGGCGACAAGGTCGTCAAGATCGGCGTGTTTGAGCCTCAGTCCGGCGACAACGGCGCAGGCGGCAAGCAGGAGATCCTGGGCATGCAGTATGCCAACAAGATGATCCCCACCGTCACCATCGGCGGCGAGGAGTACAAGGTCGAGCTGGTGTACGCCGATAACGCGTCTTCCAACGATAAGGCGCCCACCGCGGCTCAGACTCTGATTTCTCAGGGTGTGTCCGTGGTGCTGGGCTCCTACGGCTCCGGCGTGTCCATCGCCGCCGGCGATACCTTCTCCGCAGCGCAGGTGCCCGCCATCGGCGTGACCTGCACCAACCCCCAGGTGACTTCCGACTGCGATGCGTACTTCCGCATCTGCTTCCTGGATCCGTTCCAGGGCACCGTTCTGGCTAACTATGCCAAGAATGAGCTGAAGGCGACCAAGGCATACTGCCTGGCCAAGCAGGGCGACGACTACTCCGGTGGTCTGGCCAACTACTTCATCAAGGCCTTCGGCGAGGAGAATTGCGTGTATGAGCAGTTCCCCGAGGGAACCTCTGACTTCTCTACCTACATCACCAACGCCCAGCAGCAGGGCTGCGACGTGTTCTTCTCCCCTGTGTCTCTGGAGGCCGCTGCGCAGATCATCGCCAAGGCCGAGACCCAGAGCCTGGGCATGCCCATTCTGGCCGGCGATACCTGGGACTCCAACGTGGTGCTGGAGGCCGCTAAGGGCACCAGCCTGAACATCTGCGTGACCACCTTCTATCAGGAGGGCGTGAACGCCGAGTTCGACTCCGCCATCAAGGAGTGGATCAACAGCGACGCCACCGCCAAGACCAACAACGGCGGCGATGACAAGCTGTCCGCCGTGACCGTCATGGGTTACGATGTCTATTGCGTGGCTCTGGAGGCGATCAAGGCCGCCGATTCCACCGATCCCGCGGCTGTTCTGGCTGCCCTGCCCGGCGTGACCTATGAGGGCATCACCGGCACCATCTCCTTCAACGATATCGGCGACGCCAACCGCGACAGCGCCGTTGTCAAGAAGTGCAATACCGAGAGCGGCAACTGGGACTTCGTCACCGTGGCCAAGGTCGGCTAAGGGATTTATAAACCACAGCCAAGTGAGGTACACAGGGCTGGCGGGAGCAAAAGCTCCCGCCAGCTACTGTGCTATACCGGCGGCGGCGAGGCTGCCCCACACCGGGCGGGACGGCTTCGCGGCGGCCGGAGGGAAACGGCTGTCTGCCAAGGAAGAAAGAACAAAATAGGGAGGAACCCCGCATGGAAGTTTTGAAAACCGCGTTGCCGTATATCATATCCGGCATATCGGTGGGCGGGCAATATGCGCTGATCGCCATTGGCTACACCATGGTGTATGGCATACTGCGGCTCATCAACTTCGCCCACGGCGATGTGTTCATGGTGGCCGGCCTGATGATGGTCTATTTCGCCACATGGATGCCGCTGTATCTGGCGATCCCGCTGATGATCGTGCTGACGGTGCTGCTGGGCTTTTTGATCGAACGGGTGGCGTACAAGCCCCTGCGTACCGCGCCCCGCATGTCTGTTATGATCTCCGCCATCGGCGTCAGCTATCTGATCCAGAATCTGGCGTTGTATGTGACCGGCGGCCTGAACAAGAATTATCCCGCGATCCCGTGGATCTCCGACCCGGTGCGGCTGTTCGGCATGGAGACGTCCCGCGTGACGGTCATCACTCCGTTTTTGACCATCGCGCTGGTCATCGCGCTGGTGCTGCTCATCAACCATACCAAGATCGGCATGGCCATGCGCGCCGTGTCCGTGGACTTCGAGACGGCGCAGCTGATGGGCATCAAGATCAACAACGTGATCTCTGCCACCTTTATTATCGGTACGTTTCTGGCGGCCATCGGCTCGATCCTCTTCTTCACCAACTTCCCCGGCGTGGTGCCCACGGCCGGCGCTATGCCCGGCCTGAAGGCGTTTGTGGCCGCCGTGTTCGGCGGCATCGGCTCCGTGCCCGGCGCGGTGGTAGGTGCGTTCATCATCGGCATCTGCGAGTCCGTCATCAAGGGTCTGGATACGATCCTCATGGCCAATGGCGCCATCACCGAGCAGGTGGGTTTCGCCACCTTCTCCGATGCATTCACCTTCGTGCTGCTGATCGTCATTCTGGTGTTCAAGCCCACCGGCCTGTTCGGTGAGAAGACCACCGACAAGGTGTAAGGGGGGTGCGGATATGATGCTGGAAAAGAAAAAGGACGTCCGCAAGACGTTCATCTCCCTTGTGGCTGTGGCGCTGTTCCTGGCGCTGGTGCTGGTGCTGGATCAGGTTATCAAGCCCAGCAATAAGATGTATATGCTGCTGACGGTGCTGCAAAAAGGCTCTGTGTATGCGCTGGCAGCGGTGTCCATGAACCTGCTAAACGGCTTCACCGGCCTGTTCTCTCTGGGTCACGCCGGGTTTATGCTGATCGGCGCGTATACATACGCGATCTTCTCCATTCCCGCCGCGTCCCGCGACACGGTGTATCAGTACTACGATGCGGCCATCCGTATCTCGTTCCCGGAGGTGTTGGGCAACGCACTGGGCGGCTTCGGCACAGTGCTGGGCGTGATCATCTGCGTACTGCTGGCCGGTCTGATGGCGTCGCTGTTCGCCTATCTCATCGGTCTGCCGGTACTGCGACTGAAGAGCGACTATCTGGCTATCGCCACGCTGGGCTTTGCGGAGATCATCCGCGCCATCTTCCAGTGGGGCAAGCTGGGTCCCGTGACCAACGGCTCCAACCTGCTGAAGAGCTTTACCCGTATCAGCAACTTCAAGAT
>ERZ1034998.1531-NODE-1531-length-13457-cov-4.982167_pt1 | contig 13457 bp, 11 predicted proteins | sample MGYA00520621_ERZ1034998 | MGnify/ENA primary metagenome ERZ1034998 (study PRJEB33766, sample SAMN09781748) | gut metagenome | biome: gut microbiome | host: Homo sapiens | place: Madagascar | study: EMG produced TPA metagenomics assembly of the PRJNA485056 data...
CTCTTATTGTACTTACATTATACCCTATTTATTCCCGACTGTAAAGAATTTCCTTATTCCGCAAGTAGTTCTGCAGTCTTTTCTCACTGAGCTCCCAACAAGAAATGATAGAGTTCTTATAGCCCTGTTCATCTTCTGAAGTGCATAATCTCAATACAACCTGTAAGATTCCACTTTCGATTTCTATTCTCTTGATAACTAACCCTGTGTATTCATGCTTATCCCTAATGATATAATCTGGAACTCTGATTGCTTCCTGAATATTATTTAACACTTTATCATAAGCCTCCGGATGTCTATCCTTAATGTGTTGAATTTGATTATCTGTAATAATAACCTCATCTGTTCTAATATCCTCGGTTATACACTTATATATTTCCCGATCAATTTTACCTATGCTATACACTTCAATATTCCCTTTATCTTCTGCTATATCTATTGTAGCCGATCTGGGTACTTCTGCACCCTTTTTCTTTGCAGGTGCAACTGATACTTCAACCCCTGCCCATACCTTGGTTTCTTTAGGTCAGACGTGCCACATTCACACCAGAGCTTACTTGTAGCTGCCGGTACACCACATCACGAAGAAAAACTTTTTTGTGTCTAAAAATCAATTTATTTCATGATAAATCCTCTTCACCACATCATAAGCAAGCTTCGCTCTGCGATACTCATCCACAATTCCTTTATTATTCATTGTTCTTGGTCTTCCCGCAAAACATTCATCACTTATCCGGATGTCACAAAATTGCCAAATATAAACTCCCATGCAATCTTTATAGCTTAAGACAGCTGTAAGCTGCTTCTCCAAAGCCTGCGCCTGGTATTCCTCCGTCCATTTTGAGTGATATGCATTACGATATCCATAAAGTCCTCCAGCTCCGATTTCGGTCACAAGAAATGGCTTTCCGGAGCCTTTCGTATCTCTCTGTATCCATTGATACAGGTCATCGAGATATTCCTCCACCGGTGTGTCATGATACCAGAGCGGATAAATATTGTAGGAAACTACATCTGGAAGGTCAAGACAAATATCTGTCTTAATTTTGCAGCTTGCAAAAGAGCACGGCCTGGATGTATCCAGACTACGAATCAGATCAAACTGCCTTCGATAGCATTCTCTTCCATATTCTGTCTCACTTGCGCATTCATTCAGAATACCCCAGATATAAATGGAGGGATGATTATAATGAGCTGGAATCATCTCGGTAATAACCTGCTCTGCCTGCCATTCAAAATTGGAATTTCGCATAGCCTCTTCGCTCAACCCTCTGGCATGATTTTCTTCCCATACCAAAATTCCATTTTCATCACACATATCTAAAAAAATTTCATCATTGGGATAATGAGACGTTCTGATCGAATTTGCTCCCAGATCCTTTATAAGTTCCAGATCTGCTGCCATTGCAGCAAACGGTAGTGCACAGCCAAATTGCGGATGATCCTCGTGTCTACAGAGTCCTTTAATCCGGATTTTTTTATCGTTCAGATAAATCTCTTTACCCGAAACATGAATTTCGCGGAACCCAAACCGGTCAATCAGATCATCATATACCATTCCCTTCTGAAGCAGCCGAACCTGAACCTCATATAACTGGGGATGTTCCGGTGTCCATGCTTCTACATTTTCAAAAACACATTCTGTTGTAATTTCCTGTTGTGTTGTTATATCAATATCGGATAACATCACATTTAGTCCTGCCAGTTCCAAAGCAAGATCAAAGCGCTTCTCTTCCTTTGAAACAGAATCTTTCGAAAATACATTCTTTAGCTTCACTGTAACCCTGGCATTCCATTTTCCATTTGCCCGGTATGGTGTCACATGTACATACTGAATATAAGCCGCTCTTACCTCTTCCAGCACAATTGGACGGATGATACCGCCATAGGTCATATAATCATTGGGAATATGCAAGGCACTTTTCTCACTAAAGCGATTGTCCGCTCTTACCATCAATGTATGAACCCCAGGTTTAAGACCCGTACATACCGCATCAAAAATCGTGTACGCATTATAATGCTCCGCAATCTTCCTTCCATCCAGAAAAACTTCTGCTGTATGACTGACTCCTTTAAATTCAAGACGTATATTTCCTTGGGCTTCAAATGTTGTGCTGTATTCTCCCTGTCCACGATAATTGGCAAACTTCGGATAGCTTTCAAAGCAACTTGGCGTAGCAACCTTGAACGACTCCCCTGCATAATCCCCCTGACAAGGTGTAAAATTCCAATATCTCCCGGTCAGTTCTCTCTGTTTTCTAATGCTATGTGTATTAAATGTCCGAATCATTTTCCAAGTTCCTCTTCCTGTAAATATTTATGATAAGTGAGCTTTCCACCCACATACTCACGCTCAACATACGCACCCTTCTCGATCCAGAGTTCGAATTCCACATCCACCTCCTTCGGCCATATAAAAATACAAGACATTGTTCTCCACCCAGACGTTGCAGCCAATGTCTCTGCCACCTAACGGCATACATTCTCCTGCATCCTTACTCCGGCTGTCCCAGAGGATGTGATATTGTTTCATTGCATCCAGCATCTTCGGCTTGTTTTCCTGTGTCTGCATTTGTCCCCCTCTTTCTACCCCTCTGTTGATCTGCTGATCTTATTCCTTCTATTTGCTTTTACTTTTCTTCCCGCTGTCTGTTAAGCTTGTTCCTGCTCCTTACTCTTACTTTTCTTCTTACGGTTCATCAGATCATAGATACAGGGAACCACAAGCAGGGTCAGCAATGTACCGTAAAGCAGACCTCCTACCGTAACAATCGCCATCGGCTTACCCATCGCTGACCCCATATCCGTACCAAATACCATAGGTAACAGTCCCAGGATCGTCGTTAATGCCGTCATCAGTACCGGACGAAGTCTTGTTTTACCTGCCTGCAAAATTGCCTCATGCTTTTCCACTCCCTGCGCAATCAACTGGTTCATATAATCTACAATTACAATACCGTTATTTACAATAATACCTGCCAGCATGACAAAGCCGATGACCGCAACGACACTGACCTCACAGTTTCCAAGGAACAGTCCTAAGAAGCCGCCCGTAAATGCCAACGGAATCGTAAACATAATGATAAACGGAGATTTCAGGGACTGGAACTGGGCTACCATAATCAGGTACATGAAAATGACCGCCAGAAGCAGCATCAGCATCAACTGCTGCATGGCATCCATAATCATCTCATTTTCGCCCTCCATCACGAGAGAATACCCTTCCGGCACTTCATAATCTGCCAGATTCCGTTCTAATTCCTGAGATACCAGACCAACATTGTACCCGTCTGCAATGGATGCCGATACCGCAATATAACGGTTCTGATCCGCTCTTCTTACCGATTTCGGAGAAATGGTATCCTCAAACGTTGCAATATCCTTAAGCGGAATTTCCACCTTCTTATTGTCTTTATCTGTCTTCTCAATGACAAGCTCCTGCACCAGCTTCCGGGTGAGCGCCATATCATTGGCATTCTTTACATAAACCTCATATTCCTTCGTCGTTGTTTCAAGGGTTGTCGCACTGGAGGATTCCTGCAGCTTCGCTGCGATCTGCTGGTAAACTTCAGCTACCGTGAGCCCCTGATCCATGGCCTTATCACGGTCAATGAGGATCCGCATCTCACCGGTCGCCTCCTCCAGACCGTCGGAAACTTCCGTTGTTCCTTCCGTAGCTTCCACAATGGCGGCTACTTCTTTGGCTGCCTGCTGTAAGATATCAAGGTCACGTCCCCGTATCTGAATGGAAATGCCATCGCCTCCAAGCGCACTCATATCCATCATGGAAGTTTCAATACTCAATTCTGCTCCGGTCTCTTCACAGAGCTGTGCGGTCTGCTCCCCAATCGCATTGGAAAGCTCCTTGTTATTTAACTTCGGCTTTTCTACCGTAGTCAGATAGATGCTGGTTTCATGTGTCGAACTGTTATCCGATCCCCCTACTAACGATCCCATTGTAGATGTGCTCGCCATCGCTCCCACATCCTCAACATCTTCCATATTTCTTAAGATCTCCACTACCCGGTCCGTTACCTCTGCGGTTTCACTTAACGGTGTGGTATCCGGCAATTCTAACGTAATGGTCATCTGCGTGCTTTCCATGGAAGGCATGAACGCCGTTCCTTTGGAAAGGGACGCCAGGGCACTTCCCACAAGCAGAACCAGAACTCCGATAAAGATCACTGCTTTATGCTTTAGGGACCAGTCAAGAACCCTTCCATAACCATTGATCATCCCATTAAAGAACCGGCTCTCCTTCTGTTCCTTTGTTTTTACCAGAATCTTCGAGGACATTGCCGGAACGACCGTAAGGGCTACGAGGAGACTTGCACCAAGGGAATACCCGATCGTCAGTCCCATATCTACGAACAACTGCCGTGTGATTCCTTCGGTAAAGACAATCGGAAGGAAGACACAGACGGTTGTCAGGGTCGATGCAGCAATCGCTCCTGCTACTTCCCTAGTTCCTTCAATGGCGGCTTCCTTCACCGATGCCCCTTCGCTTCGCAACCGGTAAATATTCTCAATTACCACGATCGAGTTATCTACCAGCATACCGATACCTAGCGCCAGTCCGGAAAGAGAAATGACATTCAGGGTCACGCCACTGAAATACATGCAGACCACCGCCGCTACAATACTGATCGGAATGGAGCAGGCAATTACCGCAGTCGGACGAATATCCCTTAGGAACAGCAACAGAATGATAATGGCAAGTCCGGCTCCGAAAATAATATTGTTAAAGATGGAATCGGTCACCATATCAATATAAATTCCCTGATCCATAAGGGTAATGAGCATCAATCCATCGTTCTGCTCTAACAGGTCGTCAAACTTGGCGAGGATCTTGTCGGATACTTCTCCGGTCGAATAACCGGTCTGCTTCTGCATGGTTAAAAGAATACCCGGCTCTCCATTGACATTCGTATAAATGTCTGCCGAATTGTCGGTCATAAAGACATCGGCAACATCTCCAAGCGTAATGACATCCACACCATCCATATCCACATTTAAAATCGGCATGGCCTTTAACTCTTCTACTGTATCCGGCTTGTCACCTACACGGATCAGGTAAGAAATTCCATCCTCCGTAACGTATCCGGCGGGCATCGAGAAGTTCTGCGCTGCCAGAAGCTGTTCCACCGTAGCTACCGTAAGAATACCATTCATATCTGCCTGGTCGTACGCATCCTCCCTTGCTTCCTCAATCTGCTCTTCGCCATCCAGAATCTGCTGCAAAGCATCCGCAAGCTGTTCTGCATTGTCATTAATCTGGTCATAGCCGTCCTTAATCTGATCGGCTCCGGCATCCAGCTGTTCCTGTCCGGACTTCAACTGCTCTTCTCCGGATTCAAGCTGCTTCTGTGCGGAATCCAGTTGGGATTCTGCGGAAGCAATCTGCATTTCTCCCAGGCTGATTGTAGTCTGCGCATTGGCAAACTCAATCGCTGCCTGTAAGTTGCCCTTATATAATTCCGTTAACGCACTGTCCAGTTTGCTGATGTTTCCCTCGATTTCAGAAAGTGCGGACTTATACTGGTCGATCGGTGCTGCTGCCGCAACTTTCTGTGACTGGAGGTCATCAATGGTGCTTTGTAGTTTAGCTTTTTGTGCTTCCAGTTTACTTGTATCACTTTCTCCATCAAGAATTCCTGCTTTTATTCCTTCTAAAATTCCTACAATTTCTGAAACCGGCGTTTCATCCGAAACAGTATAGCCTGCACTTGTATACCATTGTTGTATAGCTGTCTTACTACTTTCATCCAGATCCACATATGTTTTGGAACTATCAATCCCTTTTAATCCGGCAAGTGTTCCCTCGATCCCATTCACCGCCGTAATTGCCTGTTCAATCGCCTGCACTCCGGCCTGTGCCTGCTCGATACCGCTGTCCAGTCCCTTCACCGTCGCTTCTGCAGTCTGGATTTCAAGCTGTAAATGTGTCTTTGCCGCCTCGGCATCCGCCTTTGCGGTAAGAAGCTTTGTTTCTGCCTCGGCGAGCTGTTTTGTGGTTGCATCCTTTTTACTGTTTAGTTCGGTTTTTCCACTTTCCAACTGGCTCTTTTTATCAGCCAGTTCATTCCGTCCATCAGCAAGCTCTTTTTTCGAATTTTCAAGCTCTGCTTTGGAATCATTCAACTCCTGCTGCTTTTCGGCAAGCTCTGCTTCGGAATCGACAAGCTCCTTCTTCGCATTTTCGAGTTCTGCCTGTCCGTCATAAATATCCTGCTTGTTTTCCTGCAATTCTGCCAGATTTTCATCGATTTCTTTATCAATAGAGCCAAACACCTGCTCATTGACTGCATCAATCTTTTCCTGACGGATAATAACATTCACGCTCTCTTCCAGAAGTCCCATAGCGCTCACGGAAGCCACGCCCTCAATACTTTCTAATTCCGGTACAATCGTATTGTTCGTGAGATCTGTAATTTCCGAAGTAGACATGTCTTTTCCACCAACTGCCGCAATCATAACCGGCAGCATATCCGGATTCATTTTCATAATAATCGGATTCCCGACAGAATCGTCCCAGTAGCTCTTGATCTGATCCAGATTTTCACGAATCTCCAAAGAAACGGCATTCATATCTGCAGATTGGACAAACTGCAGAATCACCATCGAATAATTTTCACTCGAAATAGAACTGATTTCTTCAATATTACTTACCGTAGCCATGGAAGACTCCACGGGCTTTGTCACAACCATTTCTACCGTTTCCGGGCTTGCCCCCGGATAAGTCGTCATGACCAGTACATAAGGAAAGCTGATATTCGGCAGCAGATCCGAGGTCATCTTGGTAAATGACACAATTCCCAAAACAATTACAAGCACTACTGCCACCAGAACAGTATACGGTTTCTTTACACTGAATTTTCCAAACATTCTTCTTTCGCCTTTCTTTGCTTTCCTAATAAGCCTGCCAAATATGACATAAACGTTTCAAATTACAGATATTGATGATCAGGTCACAATAAAAAGAGTATATTGTGCCCAAAAATCTTCGTCAATACACCCTTCTTAAAGTTTATAAAAATTTAATTGTTTCCCTTTAATTCCTTGCGGATCTTGGTTTTCACACGCTGCAGGGCATTGTCTGTTGATTTATCATCCCTGCCAAGAACCTTCGCAATCTGCCCATAAGACATTCCGGTAAGGTACAGATCGAGCACCTGCTTTTCGAAAGGACTTAATTCCTTCTCAATCATCTGCTCAATGCGTTCCACATTTTCACGGTCAATCAACAGCTCCTCCGGATTTTTCTCAGAGGGAGAAATCAGACTGTTAATCAGCTTTACCTCTTCTGAGGACTCGCTACCCTCCTGCTGGGAATAGTCCGCATAAATGGAAATATAGGAATTGAGCGGTGCATTTTTCAGCCGCCCTGCTGCCTGGATCGCCGTATACATCTGTCTGGACACGCACAGATCTGCAAAGGTAAAAAAGCTCGCATCCCGTCCCGTATCGTAATCGCGGATTGCCTTAAAAAGCCCGATCATCCCTTCCTGAATCAGATCTTCCCGGTCTGCACCCAGAATGTACATCGACTGTGCCTTGCTGCGCACCAGATTCTTATACTTTTCCATAATATAGTCGGTAATGGCATGGTCTCCATCCCGAAGCTGTACAATCAGTTCTTCATCACTGTATTTTGCATACCCATTGACCATAGGTGCTCACCTCAAATTTCAGAATATCCGGTGGAATCTGAGACATTAATTCTTCTGTCGATTCCAAATCTGTTATATCTTCGGAATCTGTGATATCTTCCGAAGCATCTATATTTTCTGCATCTTCTATATTTTCCGAATCTACGAGATCTTTTGGATCTTCTATATTCTCCGAATTTTCATCCTTCTCTATATCATCCGGGTCTTCCTTATGTCCGGTAATCTCTGTGCTTTCAGACTCCTCTGCACTATCTGAAACCAATTCACTTTCCATGTTCTGATCAGAGACAGCTTCACTTTTCATGCCCTCATCGGAATCTGACTCACTTTCCATTTCCATCTCTTCTGCTTCCCCGAACGCTTCACCATCTTCCTCAAACGGTAAATCCTGCAGCCGGATCAGGTCTGCCGCAATATGCTCTGCCAGAATCTGATAACCGTCCGGATTACAATGCACGCCATCCGGCATATAGTTTGAAATCACTGCGGCATCGTGGCTGTCCAGTAAATTCGAGTCATACAGATCAATGACATCAAATTCATATTCTTTTGCAAGTACAATCATACTGTCCACGATGACACGCTGTGACATCAGTTCCGGACGTTCCTTGCGCAGAATGTCATGCAGGACATTGGGAAGCGGTGTAATGAAAACGACCTCCGCATCGGGATAATTTTCTTTTAAGCCCCGCATCAGTTCAGCCAGATCTCCGATCAGGGTACGGGGAGCACGTTCTTCAAAATTTCCTACATTTTCCTTATGCAGGCAAAAGCCGTCATTCGTTCCTCCCATAACCAGAATGAGGTCTGTGTCCTCCGGAATATCCATGTAACGTTCCACAAAGGCATCCTGCCAGTATCTTCCGATCGAGGATCCCCCAATTCCAAGATTTACGACTTCCTTCGCTCCCAGAACTTCTGCCAGCTTCGCCGGGTAGGAATACTGTTGGTAATCCTCCATGTTTTCAAGATTTGCTGCCTGTGTGATACTGTCACCCAGACAGGCAATCTTTTTATCTGAAAAGTCCAGGGTGCTTTGTCCAATCACCGCCTGATCTGCCTCATTCCATTCAACCGTTTCCATATATGAACTCTGTTCAAGCCTGCGCTCCCGCAACGTCGGACGTACCAGAATATTCCCGGAAACCGTAGTTAGAGAAATACCACCCCCAGAAGCGTTATTCCCGGAAACCTGATTTTCGGAAATCGTATTGTCTGAAACACTGTTCTCTGAAATCTCATTACCGGAGATGCCATTTTCTGAAATACTTTTTTCAGGAAATGCATTGCCGGAAATCGTATGATCGGAACGATCATGATCCGAAATAGGATTATCTACAATACTGTTACCCGAAATACCATTGTCCCAAACTGCATTCTGTGATACATCTGCAACAATATCCTCCCCGGACAGCATATCTCCTGAGATAGATTCCCCATCCGAAACGCTCTCCTCAGATGCATTCTCTCCAGAACCATTGTCTCCGGGCGATGCGGTCAGGAACTCCTGCAGCACATCTTCATCCTCGTCTTCCGGATCAGCCACTGCATACTCCTGAAGAAACGTCTCTACCGCTGCTTCGTCCTGCGAAAGCTCTTCAATCTGTGTCCGCAGTTGTTCTGCCTCTGCATGATTTTCTGCATACAGCTCTTCGCATTCCTTCTCGTATTTTCTTTTTTCCAAATAATTCAATCCTTTATCTGCTCCCACGGCAATCAGCAAAATTGCCACCATTGCAATCATGGTTGCAAGGATTCTTCCGGCTACCTTCATATAGAAACACTTTCTTTATTGCTCTGTTACACTTATTTTGCTTTGATCCGCTGTCTGACAATCTCATAAGCCAGAACACCGGCTGCCACCGAAGCATTCAGGGAATCAATGTCACCATGCATGGGGATGGAAGCCACCATATCACACTTTTCCTTCACAAGGCGGCCTACACCGGATCCTTCATTGCCAATCACCAGACCGATCGGTCCTGTCAGATTTAAGTCATACATCGTTTCTCCGCCCATATCCGCACAGACAAACCATAAGCCCTGCTGTTTCAGTTCTTCTATTGTCTGTGCCATATTCGTCACACGGGCTACCTTCGTGTAGTTCAACGCTCCCGCAGAGGTTCTTGCTACCGTCGCCGTAAGTCCTACCGCACGGTTCTTCGGGATAATGACCCCATGCGCACCGGCAAGGTTCGCCGTACGGATAATAGCTCCTAAGTTGTGTGGATCCTCAATATTATCCAGTAAGAATAAAAACGGAGGCTCGTTCTTTTCTCTGGCAAACGCAAGCATGTCCTCTACCTCTGAATATTCATAGGCTGCGATCGTTGCCACAACGCCCTGATGCTTCCCGGTTTCTGAAATCTGATCCAGACGCTCCTTCGATACATATTTAATGACCACATCATGCTTTCTCGCTTCCCGCTTGATCGTCATGATCGGTCCGTCCTGACAGCCATCCAGAATATAAAGCCGGTCAATGGACTGTCCGGAACGAAATGCTTCAATCACTACATTTCTTCCCTCTATAATGGATTCATTTTTTTCTTTTCTGAATTCTTCCATGCTCTGATCCTTTCCTTCTGATTCGATATCTCCAATCGATCTGCCTATTCTGTTTTCTGCGTTTCCAGGATGTCCATGCCCTTCCGGATCAGTTGCAGCATCCGCTCCTCCTGCCCGGTAAGATACAGGTATCCCATCAGTGCTTCCAATGCCGTTGCTTTTTTATACTCTGCCATGGTCGCATGCTTGGCTTTGGTGTATGGCTTCGCATTGCGGCCTCTCTTTAAAATTACCTGCTCTTCCTCCGTAAGCTCCGGTAACAGCGCATCCACTAAAAGAGCCTGTGCGGTCGCATTCACATAGCGGATTGTATAGTGGTGGAGTTTATTGGCAGGCGCATTTCCCCGCATCACCACCACGGTCCGGATCACCAGATCATAAATCGAATCTCCGATATAAGCAAGCGTAAGAGGTGAATATGTCCGAATATCCACCTCTTTACCCCCAAATGCTTCTCTTATCCTTTGTACAAAGGTTAAGCCATTTTCCATTTTACGCCCTCACGTGTATCTTCCAGAACGATGCCCTTTTGTAACAGCTCGTCACGAATAGCATCGGCCTTTGCAAAATCCTTTGCCTTCTTTGCTTCCTTACGTTCTGCAATCTTTGCTTCAATATAGCTTACCAGCTCCGCATCCACATCGTCTGCTTTCTCTTCTGCCTTTTCGCCATCAAAAAGTCCTAAGGAAAGAACCTCATCGAAGCTTGCTACCAGTTTACGCTTCGTTACATCGTTGCAGTCTGCCTTTAACAAATCATACAGTACGGTAATTGCCATTGATGTATTTAAGTCGTTGCAAAGCGCATCTTCAAATTTACGACGATATTCTGCATAGACTGCTTCATCCACTTCTCCTTCTTTGGAAAGTCCGGCAATCTTCTTAAGGAGCTTTTCATAAGCAGACTTTACATTGTCCATTACTTCATAAGAAAATTCCAATGGCTTCCGATAGTGGGACTGTAAGCAGAACATACGGTAAACCAACGGATTATAGCCCTTGCTTTCCAGTAAGGATACAGTCAGGAAGTCGCCCTTTGACTTACTCATCTTACCGGACTTGTCATTCAGGTGATGTACATGGAACCAGTAGTTACACCATTTATGTCCAAGGTAGGACTCACTCTGTGCAATTTCATTCGTATGATGCGGGAAAATGTTGTCCACGCCGCCGCAATGGATGTCCATATATTCTCCAAGATGCTTCATACTGATACAGGAGCATTCAATATGCCATCCCGGGTAACCAACGCCCCACGGACTGTCCCATTTGAGCGCCTGATCTTCAAACTTTGACTTGGTGAACCATAAAACGAAGTCGTTCTTATTCTTCTTATTTGCATCCTCGGTAACATCATCACGCACGCCGACTAAGAGTTCGTTCTCACTCTGGGTATTAAATACATAATATTCCTTAAGCTTCGAGGTATCAAAATACACGTTTCCTCCGGCTACATAGGCATAGCCCTTCTCTAAAAGAACCTCGATCATATGAATAAACTCATCAATACAGTTCGTTGCAGGCTCCACCACATCCGGACGTTTGATATTAAGCTTTTTGCAATCTTCAAAAAAAGCATCGGTATAGAACTTTGCAATTTCCATAACCGTCTTGTGCTCACGCTTTGCCCCACTTAACATCTTATCTTCACCGGTATCGGCATCGGAAGAAAGATGTCCGACGTCCGTAATATTCATTACACGCTTTACGTCATATCCCAGATAACGCAGGGTCTTTTCCAGTACATCCTCCATGATGTAGCTGCGCAGGTTTCCGATGTGTGCAAAATGATACACGGTCGGTCCGCAGGTATACATTGCAATTTTGCCATCCACATTCGGGATCACAGTTTCTACTTTTTTCGTTAATGTGTTGTAAAAGGAAAATCTATTCTCCATCTTTCCTCTCCTCCTTTAATTGTCTGAGTTCTATTTCCATCTGCTGCATCCTTTTACGCAGCATGGCCAGTTCTTCTTTTACCGGATCCGGCAAATGGATCTGGTCCAGTTCTTCCTGTGGGAGTCTCTGGTTATTCCGTTTCACCACATGTCCCGGCACACCGACTACGGTGGAGTTCGGCGGCACCTCTTCCAAAACAACCGATCCGGCTCCGATCTTGGAATTGTCCCCGATCGTAAAGGATCCCAGAATCTTGGCTCCGGCACTGATCATGACATTATTTCCAATCGTCGGATGTCTCTTTCCCTGCTCCTTACCGGTTCCTCCAAGAGTTACCCCCTGATACAAAGTCACGTTATCACCGATGATCGCTGTTTCTCCGATAATAACGCCATTTCCGTGATCAATGAAAAAGCCTTTGCCGATCTGTGCTCCCGGATGAATCTCGATTCCGGTCTTGCGCACACCGCGCTGGGAAATCCATCTTGCCCAGAAATAATGTCCCTTTTTATAAAGCTTGTGTGCCAGCCGGTAATGCAGCATCACCTTAAAGCTTGGATACAACAGCACCTCCATACTGGAATGAATGGCTGGATCCCGCTCTCTTATGATTCGGATTTCTTCTTTAATTTTGCTGATCATTCCCATAACTGCTCCACTTCCTGTAAAATCCTCTAAAATAAGAAACGGAATATTTCATCTACAGAGACGAAATATTCCGCGGTTCCACTCTACTTAAAGACGATGACGTCTTTCCCTTACAGTCGATAACGTGACCAGACGTGCCCGGATACCAGAAGATGCTTCTTCGTTCTCCCTGCAGACTCCAGAGTGCACTTCCCGTTCCCCGAAAGTAAAAGCTGCTTGCAGCCGATGACAGCTTCTCTCTGTTACCTCTTGATTACGGTACTCTTCTCCATCATAGTCGTTTTCTGTTTATTTCCTGCAACTGCTCCCTATCTTCGCAGCTACCTTAGCTACTATATAGCATATGCAACTTTTACGGTTTTGTCAACTGTCAGACCTTCAAAACATTTCTATTAATCAGCCTTCGGACATCCACCACAGCCGGCACAGCCTCTCTGCATCACATCCTCGCTCTGCAGCCCAAGAGGTGTTGTCAGCAGGCAGATCGCCTGGGAAGAAATCCCCTCTCCGTTTCCGGTAAACCCAAGGCCTTCTTCCGTTGTCGCCTTGACATTGACCTGGGACAGATCCATATGCAGCGTATCCGCAATGTTCTTCCGCATCGTATCAATATAAGGGCGCATCTTCGGTGCCTGTGCAATAATGGTCGCATCAATGTTCTCAATGAGGAAAT
>ERZ1034998.1533-NODE-1533-length-13448-cov-6.779736_pt1 | contig 13448 bp, 17 predicted proteins | sample MGYA00520621_ERZ1034998 | MGnify/ENA primary metagenome ERZ1034998 (study PRJEB33766, sample SAMN09781748) | gut metagenome | biome: gut microbiome | host: Homo sapiens | place: Madagascar | study: EMG produced TPA metagenomics assembly of the PRJNA485056 data...
CACACCCTTTCTTTGTGATATCATAACACGGACGTTCTTGCTTATTCTTATCGCGGTATGTGTTTTCTCTAAAGAAATCGGTGGGCTCAATTTTGAGCTCTCCTAACTCAGAGCCCGAGTGATTTTTCGCTTCGGCTCCCTCCCCAAAGTTGGGGGCGGACATTTCACCAATATACTTTTTAATATCTCTTATTAAATGGTCATGTCGTTTTCCTACCATTTCTGCCACTTCTCTGCTGTCTAATGTCTGTTCAATCTGATTCATAATTCTAAATTCTCCTTGATTTTTAGGCTAGAATCTCTTATTATAAACATAGAGATTCCGTTTACGGGTTTCTTGTTTTTGAGCAATCACGTTGGTCGCCAAACTTACCGTGTTTGCTCTTTTTTTGTTTCCAAATACTTCTCAATCATTTCTGTCACGAGTTTCTTTGCTGACGTCCCCTGCTTTAATGCCTCGATTTTGATGGCAGTATGTAAGCTCTCGTCCATGTCAACCACTAAACGTTTCATTTTCTCACCTCCATTCGGTACGCTTCGTCCTTTTCGCATTTTATAATATCCCATTATGTACTTTATGTCAATATATAATTTACATTTTGTACTGTTTCAACTATAATAAAGGCACAAAAAGGACGGTGATACTATGACTCTAACTCGAATACGTGAACTACGCCTCGAAAAAGGACTTACAATCAAGGCTCTCGCCACTGAACTAAATATTAAAGAATCCACCTTAAGTAAGTATGAACGTGCTGAAAGAGAGCCAAGCATTGAAGCTCTCATATTACTGTCTAAATTTTTCAATGTATCCGTTGATTATCTTGTAGGGAAAGATGATTGCAAAAGCACCGAAAACCAATCCATCTCCAATGAACTTGGCATTGACGAAAAAACTATTAACGCCTTAAAATCCTTGAACAAAAAATCCAACTGTTATACTGAACTGGATTATTTAGAAGCTATTATACAGCACCCAAACTTTCGCGATCTTATGTCGCAAATTAATTCTTACTTTGTTTACACCGTTGCAGACTGGAGTGATATCTACCTTACCAGTGCTAATGGCGATAAAATAAGGGAAAAAATTCCCATTGAGACTATAAGAGACTCTGCTTTACAACTTGCACAAACAACTTTTAAGGGTATATTAGAAAGTATTCCATCTTCCCCACACATTCGCAATAAAAAATAGATATAAAAATACCCGCCTACTTCTGTAAGCGGGTACTCGCTATAATTGTATTGCATCAGCCTGTTGAACATTTCCCAACAGTTCTTTTTTCCAGCTTTCTATCTTTTTCATCACGCCCATGCTAGACCATATTTCGAAACTGATATAACTTATTTCCGCATCGGAACGGTATGTAAAAATGAGATAATAGGTAAATTCTCGCGTCTTTTTCTCTTTTACGCGACCTCCAACAATCGCTCCAAGAGGTCCGAAAACCATTCCACCCGCGATTGCTCCTCCTGCACTTGAAACATATTGTTTCTGAATCTCAACATCTGTTTTTACAGATATATCTGTTATCTTGCTACGATTCAACTCAAAACTATTTCCACCGCCTATGAATTTAAAACCGTCATTTTCTGCAATGATCGTACACGGTGCATCCTGTGCAAGCGGAAGCCCCGCCTGGTGTTTTCCATATATAGTCTTCTCTGCTGCTTCTTTGGATTCTCTTTTTGCCTGTTTTTTTTCTGCTGTTTTTCCTGTTTTCTTATCATGATACTTTTTATAAAAAATAATATCAAATATAGCAAATACAGCTACACCCAACATTATTTCCAGCTTTCCCTCGGATATACAAGCTATAACCCCTCCTATGGTACAAAATGCTGAAAAACATAAACAAATCAACCAAAACATAATCTCTCCTCCTCAACTGTTGATATGAAGAAATTATAACACACACTAGTCAAGAAGTCATTATTCCAGCTTTAAAATCCAGACAAATGTGATCTCCCCACTGAAAACGTGGGGAGACTCTTCTAATTCGTCAGAAATCCTTCCAGATTCGAGAATGCTTCCGGCATCTCAAAATCCTCAAAGGTAAAGTCCATATCTTCATCCAGGTAGTCTGCGTCAGCGTCAAACTTCGCCAGAATGCCGCCATCGATATTGCAGTCCTTTAAGATGATCGTCTGCCGCCCGGCTCCACTGGTCTTATCTTCGTTCGTGATCTGGATGTCGAAATACACATCCTCACCGGTATTTTTGTAATCCAACATCATCTGCCGGAAAATACTGGTGTTGTAATGTGCCGTACAGGAACCGGTTCCTTTCCAACCGGTTGCCTTATTTCCTTTTCCAGTCTTACCGAGGATCGGAACCTCAGTCTTGTTTTTCTCGAATTTCGCTTCGAGATTGATCGCCTGCATGAAATTATACCGGCGATCTCCGATCGTAACAAAACACTCTGCCAGTGCAGCGGCAAGCGTGTCTTTTGCTTTCATGGTTACATTGCCCATTTTTTATTTCACTCCTCTCTCTTATTCCACGGTAACTGTCATATACAGCTTTTCCATCGCGCACACCGGCTGGCAGTTGGTTGTCACAAGTACAGATCGCTTATCCTCTCCATTGGCAACAACCACTTCTCCGCTGTCGAAATTCTCGATCGCACCTATGTCCTGCATCTTTGAAAAGAAAGACACTACATCATTCCAGAAGCTGATGCGACCGGAATTGTCGTTCTGGATCTTCCCGAGATACTTTGTATTAAACATGGATGCAATGTCATTACCGACCTGATCCAGTACACGGATCACCTGGTTTAACTGGAAATCAGCTCCCATTTCACTGGTCAGTGTCACAAAAGAGTTGATATCCTCCAATACATGGATTTCATTACCAACCTTATGGAATACCAGCTCGCCGTTCTTGACCGCCGTTTTGAGTTCGTACTGTGTCAGCGGCGTATCCACCATGTACTCACCATCATATTTCATATTGGTTACGGACCGGTTCACCGCGCATCCGGCTTCCGCACCGGTCAGCCAGTATACAAGATCCTGTTCTTTCTCACCTGTGACTTTGCTTTTCAGATTGATTACGCCGATATAATCCGCCGCCGTATCATATACGATCGTCTGGAACTTAACGCCGACTTCATCCCTCATGCGCTTACTGTATGCCACATACAGTGCCTTTACCTTGTCATCCGATGACGGACAGCCAAGAGCGTTAAACGCGTACGCTTCCAGCGCATCCAATGCTTTCTGATGCGTATCCCCGGTGACATCACCATTGGTTCCGCCCGTAAGCGGCACACCCGCGGCTGCTTCCAGTGTCGCATTTCCCTTAAACGTAACATAGTCATTCGCCTTCAGATCCGCAGCCTTTTCTACTGTCTGCGTGTCCATTTTCACTGTGCCAAGATATGTAACCACGTCAAATTTGCTCGGTTCGTCTACATTCGCGGTAATTGCAATTTTCAGATCATTGCCACGCGCCCCACTGCAATTTGCCGTAGCATAATCGTTTGCCGCCTTTTCGCCGCTGTTCAGCCGGTAGATATACAGCGTTTTTGCGTGCCGGAATACCTCGCGGATCGGCAGCATCTCCTCATCCGTATAATCATGCCCGAAAACACGGTAAGAAACATTCCTTACGTCTTCTGCATTGACTTTGATTACTTCGCCGTCTTTTCCCCAGTCAAGTTCCATCGGGATTGCGCATACACCACGATCGGACAGCGTGATTCCCGCTTTGTCCGCACTCACAAAATTGATGTAGGATCCCGGCAGTACCTTATCCTGTGATGTCCATGTTCCACCACCTAATGCCATTCTAGTTCACCTTTCCTTCCAAAAATTCACTCATTACCTGTTCCACTTCTTCCAATTCATACTCCCGGTCATCGACCAGCAGCACTCCGAGCAGATCCCTGCGGTTTCTATATTTCTTCGCCGCTAAGATCTGCGCTTTGGTATATTTCGCCGGCTGTTTCGGTTTTTCCGCTTTTGCCGGATTTCTTGCCGCTCTTGGCACAATCATCACCTATCCTTTCACCCTCGGATCAACACCGACTGTCTCCATTGCTTCTCCCGGCACCTTTTTCCGGTAAAGGAAGCAATCATAATTTACAAAGAAATTCAAATTACCATCGACTACCTCTGCATGCATTTGTGTGCCGCGCATCGGATCACCGTCTACTGTGATATATTCCAGACACCATGTCATGCGCTCGGCAACCTCATTGCACTCCCGCTGTATTTCCTCTGACTTCGGGAAATACTGAATACAGCATGGATTGCTCTGAAAATATCGTTCTCCCCGGAACAGCTTCGTTGTCGGGTTGATGCACTGCACAAAAAAACAGGGCTCTTTTAAGTCCTGCTTGATCTCTTCCATATAAATTTCGTATTCATCCCCGAACTCCGCATCCAGGGCAGCGCTGATCGCCGCTATAATTTCATTTATCATTCAAGCACCTCTCGCAAGAATTTCTCAATTTTCCTTTCCAGTATTCGTGGTGCCATACCCTGCAATTCTTGTTCGGATATTGTCATCATAAGGCGTCCTTTAACCCAACCCTTTTTTAACCGTTTTCCGATTGCTGGAACATACCGCCCAGGTTGCTGCCTATGTCCATACTCTACATAGCTTGCATATTCTGACGGATTTGTAATCTCAATCACATAATTAGCGCCTTCTTTTCTTACCTCGCTTGAGGTCCATGCATCGCGTAAAGTTCCGCCTTCCTTATCTGACATTACGAGAAATTTATTTTCTCCATCATCTTCAAGATCATATGTATCAGAATAATCTCCAACTGGCGTTCTTTTTACAACCATGCGCAGTAACCGCGCCGCAAGTTCTTTTGTGCAGGACTGAACAAATGCATCTACATTTTTATCCATTCTTTCCAGTTCTTTTTGAAATTTCTTCAAATCTTTTGCGTCAAACTTTCCCATTCTTGCCATTATGCATACCTCTCCGCTAATTTCAGCACGATTTCCTGATGTGTCGGATAGACTGCTGCCACACCACTGCATTCAAAAGTTCGTACCGCGCCAGCCTGTATCACCGTGATCTTGGCTCCCGGTTTGATCTGTACATCCGGGGATAAAAACAGCTTTGTGACCTGTGCGGTCTTTGCCGCCGATTCCGTCTGATTCACCGCACTGACGCTGGAATACGACAGTCGGCATGGTTCATCTTCCAGTACCGTAACCTCTTTTCCCGTGGTAATCTTTGTTTTGGGATCCTTTACTTTCTGATGCTCCATAACGGTACATCTGCCATCGTATGTGGTTTCCTGCGCTTTCCTTGCAAGTGCCTGCGCCTGTTTGATTGCATCCGCAATCATTTCCATGCCACCTTTCTGTATCGGTTCAATGAAGATTTGTAATTTTTCAGCACTGTGTCCTTGAAATTATCATCCACATACTGCCGGAATGATGTAGAAGTATCGCCCTCGGAAATTGAAGAGACAGAGCCAATGGCTCCCGTCTCGCTTCCGATATTCTCATTCCGGTACAGATCCATTGCCATGCGGTAGCCGGTGTTCACCAGTCCAGCCGGCATTTCCTCCACATGGCAGTAATTCTTTATGGTTTCCTCCACATCCGCAATGACAAATTCAAGCACCACATCCTTAGAATCATCCTCAATTCCAAGCAGTGCCTTTAACTTTGCCAGCTCCATAGGCTACCCGATCTTGTGCTTGATCGCTACGATTCTAAGCTGCTTTGGCTCGTATACCGGATTCCAGTTCTCTGCCATTGCAAGCTCTGCTCTCGTTGGTGTCTCCACATGTTCACGCTTTGCTCCGGTGTATGCGATTCCTCTCGGATGCAGGATAAACGCTCTACGGTTAATCAGATAATCAATACCACCACCGGTCTGTTTGTCACGATCAACCTCTGTTGCTACATGACCGACCGGAGAACCATTTCCATATGCGATTGCTCCATTTCCAAACAGATATGTGGTATACACACCATTTTTAGCATCCACCGGGCAACCATCATCCACGGTCACACGTCTGCCCTGGTAGGTGTCAAACTCAACATCGGTAGAATCACGCTCGGTCTCAATCAGGTTCAGTTTTTTCAGATAAGACTTGGTCGCAGAGTGCATTGCTACGCCGGATAACTGCGCCTGTGCATCACCAAGAAGCTGGCACGCATCGATAAATGCAGATGCGCTGATCTGCTTTGCGGCATCCGTCTTTCCAATAGTCAGATCAAGGATATGATCCGCCATTCTGGTCTCTGCCGCCGGTGTTCCGCTATCTCCTGCGGTAGTGGTTCCAAACACACCGGACAGGATCGCGATCAACTCTTTCTGCATATCTCTCGCCCAGTAACCAGCTACCAGATCACCGATTGCTTTCATCGGATCTGCTCCTGCCAGTGCTGCAGAAAGATTACTTGCTCCCCACATATTCTGACGGAGGATAGTTGTAGATACATCCTTGTTGGAGCCAATTTTCTTCGGTGTCATTTTTACGTCTTCAAGGATTGCTTCGGATTCTCCCTGTAAATCCTCAAAAAACGGCATGTTGTGTGTTCTTGCCGCTTCGGATGCAAGCGTATCAAATTCCGGGCTGTTTACCACGATCCCCGACTGGAAAAACGCGGACAACTCCATTGTTCTGTTGATTACATACCGGTTAAACAGTTCCGGTACGATCACGTCTGCAATTTTTGTAATTGCCATAAATCATCTTCCTTTCATACTGTTATAATGTTACTCCGGCGGCTGCGGCCAGTGCCTTTGCCTGCTCCGGATTGGATTTTAAAAGTTCACCCTGTTTGGTCAGATTGAACGTCTCTTTTGCAAATGGGTTCGCAGTTCCTGCGCCGCCGGTGCCACCCTGTGGATGATACGGTGGCTTCGGCTGTTCCTGTTTGAACAGATGTGCCATTGTCTTATCTTCCTTATACGGCTTCACCGCTTCCTCTACGCCGACCGGCTTCCCCTCTTTGTCAAATGTGAACTTATCCAGTCCGCCGGCCTTGTAGATCAGATAGTCCGGATCAAGTACGCCCTGCTTTGTGAGGGAATCTTTCAGCGCATAGGTCTTTGAGATCTGGTCATTGGCTGTCTGCTGATCTTTTAACTTCGTCTGCAGATCCGCAATGGTGTTCTGTAATGTCTCATTGTCTGCATTGTTCTTTTTCAGATCCCCGATTGTGGTATTAAGCGTTTTGATCTGACCGGCAAGATTCTCTTTTTCTGCCACGGCGGTATCATACTTACCTTTGTCAACATACTGACCAGATCCAAGGTCTGCGATTTTCACCTGCTTCTCCTTATTCTCCGGCTTTCCGTTATAGGCATTGACGGTATCAGACACCTGCTTATAGAGATCCTCGCCTAAAATGTCTTTTAAAAATTCCATAGTTTCCTTTCCTGCACCGTTTTTAAGCGTGGTGTCTCCACAGCAGTATGCAGTTTTGATGCCATGCATAAGGGCAAATTGCCGCAGTTTAAACGTCATAAGGCTTTCGGACAATATAAAAACAGGACTGCCGGAGGAACTTACTTAGCGTCACTTCTACGCTGTTCGGTTCATAGATTTCCGGTTGCCCTGTTATTATTGATTTTGGGTATGAAAAAAGCACCCCTTAGGATGCTTTTACTATTTTCATTGCTTCTTCTTCGCTTAATTCCTGAAAACATTCATATTCTGGTTCACCAGGTAAAAAATATCCCAATGATAATCCTCTTCGTCGCCACTGTGAATCTACAAAAGAATAAAACTTCGTTCCTTCCTGCTTTACAACCTCTCCATTGTTCTTTTCATCTGTCAGCAACAAATATCTCACATTATTTTCCATAGGACTTCACTCTTTCTATCTCACTTGGTTTCGATAACTGATTTGATAATTCAAACATTTCATCAGATAGCTTCATATACTCATTAGAGAACTGATCCTCTATCATACGTTGCTTTTCGTATAACGCATGCATTTTTTCTTTGACCTCAAAGCTTTCTTTTGTATGATACTGGATTTCAAACTTCTGCCCATTCGGTGCAATAACTGTCGTATTAATTCCCTTATATGGATTTAGTGGGTCTTCCCAACTATTTTTTACCGTAACTGTATTATACCCTAACTTAGAAAGTTCATCAATGACATTTTCCATTCCTTTAACTAAAACTCCCGCATCATCCGTTCCTAATGTGTATCGGACAACATCTTTTACTTCATATTTATTCCCATCCGGTTTATATTCTGCACGAATTTTTCGAAGGTATGATTCTTTTCCTTTTATCCTTTTTTTTAAACCGTATGTTTCTAATCCACAATTTTCTGCAACAGCTTTCACACTGCTAGTAATTAACGGTTCACTTTCCACTGCTTTATTGTAATACTTCATTCCTTTGTACTGTGATTTGATTATCCCATACTCTTTTGCATTTCCATACTTTATATTCTGAAATTCATCAAAAGTACTTGGTAAATACGATTTTCCTAAACGTTCTTTATATTTCTTATACTGCTTTTTATCGCCATCAAGGCTCTTTGCCTTTGTATAGGCTAACATTTCTTGTGGAGAGGATTTTACATACTGTTCAAACCATTTCTCATATGTCGTATCTGCCGGTATATAGTAGGTCTTGCCATCCTCACCACGGGCGGCACGCTCTCCCACACTGTCAAATTCATCATCGAAGTAAGGACATGTACAACCGCGGCAATTTGGATGATACGGCGGCGCTGTCACACCAACCTCAAACTCTCTCATCGGGAAGTGCTTCCCATCCATCCCACCGCACGTCTCGCATGTATGGCTGTCCAGTGTCTCAACAACCTCGAACTGCTCCACATCCAGCTCTTCCATGCAATCCTGTCTTGCTTTATTCGCAAATGCCGCGGATTCCGTCATGACCACTCTGCCCGCCTGCGCTTTGGATACTCCCATCTGCTTGGAAATCTCTTCTATGGCACGATCCGGTGCTTCTCCGGTAATACACATGCGGGACAGACTGTTGTGCATATTGTTAATCAGCTTTGTCTTATTCTCCCACAGGCGGTCTGAAAAATTCTTCCCATCCACCGCCCACGGCTTACTCACGATCTTTTCCACTGTTTCCGGATCTAACCGGTTCATGGCTGTGCCAACGCCGATGCCTTTTTGCACCTCAAATGCCGTGTGATAAAAATCGGATGTGTATGTATCCCGGATGTGGTGATCGATTGCATCAGTACAGTTTCCATACAGCTTTTCCACTTCCTGCTGTGTTTCAATCTTCAAGGCTTCCAGTCTGCTGATATGTACCCGCGCAGATGCGTTTTCAAGCTGTTTCGCCCATGCGCCGCTGATCTCGTTTTCCTCTGCGTATCTGGTATACTCTTCAACATTCCACCGAAACTCTTTCAACTCACCCGCATCAAGCATTTTCCGCGCTTCCTGCATGGATACGCCGTTGTTATCGGCAAGGCGCTGATGCCAGGCGTTGATTTTTCCGTCAATCGCCGCAAGGGCTCTGTCGAACTGCTCCTGGATTTCCTGCGCTTTCTGAATGGATGTATCATGCTGCGCATCTTCCATCTGGCGGAAGCGCTCCTGCCAGTATTTACTTGACCGTTCATCCATGCGATCACCTCATTCCATTATTCCGCATCATCCGGATTATTGCCCTCTGGCGGATCATCCTTTTTTGTCATTCCAAAAGCCCCGGTGTAAGTATCCGCTTTCTCCTGCGCTTCTTTCTCTTCCTTTTCAATCTGCTTGATTTCCTCGTCTGCATCTTCAACGAGCGGATGGTTTTTCAAAATCGTCTTTTTGCTGACAACACCAACCGAATCCTTGCAGATCTTCGCCTGCTCCGTATCATTTTTAATGCAGGTACGGGTCCATGTCTGGATGATCGTGCCACACTGGATGCCAAGAGCCTTGCAGATCGCCCGGACAAGCCGCGCAAAACCAAGCTTAAACTCGGTCTCCATCAATCCTGTTTTCATCTCCAGAAGCGAATACATGAATTTCAATGCTTCGCCAGACTGGTTTCCGAAGTTCTCCGGCTGTGGATCAAATCCCTGCCCCTGTTCAAAGATTGCCTTTCTGGTAGCTTCCAGTACACTGTTCCGAGCTTCAATCGGAATCTCAATATTCAGCGTAGACACCGCGCCACCCTCATCCCCATCTACCTTAATAGTCTTGTACTTTTTCAGATCAGACAGGAAACTGTTCAGATCTTCACCACCATATCCAGACAACACAAAGATCAATTCCTGTATATCATCCAGATCATTGATAAAGCCGCTGTAGACCTTGTCATATACGTCTATCAGCGGCTTAATGTTTCGCAGATCATCTGTATGTATATTGTTGTTGTAAAACGGGATGAACGGTACTTCTCCGAAGTCGTGTCGGTAATCTGCTACCATATCACCGCTCTCCGGATCTGTGAACATGTCATAATAGGTCAACAAATCCAATTCATCCCCAGTTCTACGCCGGAATGCCTGGCACTCTGTGTCTGTCCAGTATTCGTACACCGTATAATTATCTCCGGCCGCATCGTCAATGTCCGGATACACCCGCATGGCTCCAATCAGCCTACGTTTAAGGCTCCGGTCAAATACCGGTATGATCTGCTCTGATGGAACAACCGCCCATTCAAAACCATTATCGCCCTGCCAGTAATGCACCCAGCCGATAGCGGCATTAGCCGCATTTACACACAGTTCCATGCAGTTCTTGGCGTATTCATCTCCCAAGGCTTCTGTGATGCGCTTATTGTTTGCCGTACTGCCTACATCGAACAGCGGCGGCGCGGTAAAAGCATAGGCGGCTTTCTGGTTCACGATCAGCCCATGAAAGTTCCGGGGAATCCGGTTGTCTGCGTTGCGCAGCGGATTGTCTGGTTCCTCTTTTTCCTCGTCTTTCGGCTTATCCCGAAACAAGATGTCTGTCTCATTACGGTAATACCGATCTGCCACCGCCGCCCGCGTCACAAATGCGGCATGACCAGGTTCATATTTTTTTATCAGTTGTCTCATTGTTTCAATATCCATTTAATTTCTCCCACAAAAAATGACAGGCTCATTATAGCCTGCCATAGTATCTATCAGAATTGAAATTCTTTTTCTATCAATCCCGATATATTCATTACTCTTATCTACTGCACATGTTGAAATTTCATCACTGTACGTTACGTAGCATATTTTCGACTTACTCTTTTTCAGATGCTTTTTCTTTCTCCGCATCGCTAAATTCAGGTATCGGGAGTTTTTTCGAACTATTATAATTTACAATTTCCATCCCATCACTCCAATTTTTAACTATTGCTTTTCTATCTCCATTATTTCTGACCAGTGCATGGATTATCGCGATATTGTTTTTCTTCTTCCTTTGTTTTATTTGCATATCATGTTTGTTAAATTCTTCTTCCGTAACAGCAAACGATGCAAGACGATATATTTTTTCTTTCAAATTTTTTATCAAAAGAATTTCTTTCATAACATTCCCTCCGTTTCTTACCGGTATTATACGGCAAAAATAGAATCGCCGCAAGAAGTTGTCCATAGAAATCCATCCTTTTTCCTCTCCTCGAAATCCCTATATCGATTCAACCATGTTTCTCACTTCAAAATACCAATACCTCCGCGGTTCTCATCTGTGTAAATTGCATATCGAATAGCATCCTGCACATCATCAAACTGTTTTACTGGTTCCCCGGTCTTTTCATTCCAAACGTACATGTAGATTTCATCCCGAAACCGATCAACATCATCTACGATCCGCAGCTTGTTCTGCTTATACAGTTGCGCCACTCGCTCGATTCCACTTAATACGGCTTTATTGGCATTGATTGCCCGCAAACCATTTTTCTTGAACTTCTTTACATATTCCGGTCGGGCAGAATCGCAATAAAATGAGATATTGCCATACTCGGCTTTGATTGTCTGCGCCTGTTCTAACCAGAAATCTATTTCCTCAAACTGGCTGGCAATCTCTCTCATCAAATAATAGCACCCCTGTTCATCTTTGCCGATCAGCACGATGGCTCCAAAATGTTCATACCCCCAGTCAACTCCTGCAATATACTTTACGAAATTGACATTTTGCAGTTCTGCCCTTCTGATATAATGGATTTTCGCATTAAAATCCCGATATACGGCTCCTTCGCCCATTACCCACAGCCCGTCAATATTGCGATCATAAAACATCCCAGACGGTGTTGTTTCTTTCATATTCTGCTTATAGCGCTCTGACAAAAACGTGTTATCATCCAGTCTGTATTGAACCGCCTTGATAGTCTTTCCATCCGCCTTGTCGATGAAATCTTTCTTCAACCAGTGCTCTGGGTTGTCCGGGTTCGTGTCGATCAGCATCCTTGCCCCATTACCGGAGCATCTGGATTTGATCTCGTCAAACACTTCCTGCTTTGCCATTGTGCCCTCATTGATATAGGCTCCATATGCTGTCATTCCTCGGATGCGCCCTAAATCATTGATCTTGGAGTGGCCGAAGCAACACACCTGCACTCCGAACAGCTTAAAACGGTTGAATTTGTCAAAATGAAACTCAATACCGTATTTATTGGAAAGTTCAATCAGTACATTTCGATTGAGTGCTCCAAGATCGGCACCCGCCAGTATATATTGTGGATTCTCCACGCCCTGTGCGGCAGCTATTTTTTTGATCCTGCGAAGTTCATATAAAAACAGATCGTTGTCAAGAACCGTCTTCCCGGTACGTTTTGCTCCGTGGTTAATCAACATGAAATAATCACTGTTCACAGCAAACCGGAATGTATCAAGCTGTTTTGGTGTATACAGATCACTCAACATCTTTCAATGCACCCTCTATCTGCTCAAAGAATTTGTCCAGCTTGTTCTCCCGATCGTCCTTACCTGCATCCGCTCTTGATTTAAGCAGCGCAATCTCCGCCCTCTGCTTGTCAGTCGCAAGGTCCATATGGTCCGTAAGCCACTGCAAGGCCTTCATCCGGTCAGCAAGCTTTACTTTTACGCCGTCCTTGCCCTTGGATACTTCGGAAATGATCGTTCCGTCCACGTCCGCATCATTCTTGATATTGACATGGCTTACTGTGATGGTCTTTCGTTCTCCTGTGTCCAGGATCACATCCACATCCTCATTTCCAAACTCTACAAAGTCAGTCACATCTGCAAAAGCAATGTCCATGTACTTCTGGAATACATCGGATTCACTTAGGAACTCTCTGTTGAGACGGTCCTGCTTCAACCTATGGATTTCCTGTTTTACTCCATCTTTCTCCAACAGACGATAGCCTATGGATGCCGCAGTCGCATAATCAACACCGTACGCTTTCTGGTATGCCTTGGTAGCATTAAAACACCGAATGTAATGTATACAAAAAAGCTGTTGCTTATCGGTCAAATCAGTGTTCTGTATTACCTGCTTGACTTCATCAGCTACAGCCTTTTCTTCACTTTGTTTTTGGGGAACGTTCTTCTTTGAAACGTTTCGTTTCGTTTCATTTTTGTTTTGA
>ERZ1034998.1534-NODE-1534-length-13431-cov-5.062201_pt1 | contig 13431 bp, 10 predicted proteins | sample MGYA00520621_ERZ1034998 | MGnify/ENA primary metagenome ERZ1034998 (study PRJEB33766, sample SAMN09781748) | gut metagenome | biome: gut microbiome | host: Homo sapiens | place: Madagascar | study: EMG produced TPA metagenomics assembly of the PRJNA485056 data...
TTTTCAATAGTTATTGTTGACGCAATAGATTTAGCTTGTTAAAATGTAAATAAAATAACAGGATTGCGAGGAGGCGATTGTATGTTGATGCGTAAAGCCATGCATACTATGTGTGAGTGGAAAGCAAAAGAGAATCGAAAAAGCCTTGTGATAAGTGGTGCAAGGCAGATTGGAAAAACATATATTGTCAGAGCGTTTGGAAAAGAATCGTATGAGTCGTTTGTTGAATTGAATTTTATTGAAAATCCGGAATATAAGGCGGTTTTTGAGGGCGGATTGGATGTTGATTCGCTGCTGCTCAATTTATCTTTATATGTACCTGCTGCGAAGTTTATACCGGGGAAGACATTGATTTTATTGGATGAGATACAGGAGTGTGCAGAGGCCGTTACGTCTTTGAAGTTCTGGACACAGGATCAGCGATATGATGTGGTTGCAACAGGGTCTGGACTTGGGATGAATTATAGACAGACGAGTTCTTATCCGGTTGGAAATGTAGAGTATATGAATATGTATGCTTTAGACTTTGAGGAATTTCTGTGGGCAAACAATGTGTCACAGGATGTAATCGAAAAGGTGAGGGATTGTTTTCAAAAACGTTTACCGGTACCACATGCAATTCACATGAAACTGCTGGATTATCTGCGGCGCTATATGGTAATCGGTGGAATGCCGGAGGTTGTAAAAACATATATCGATACGAAAAATCTGAAAGATGTGGATGATGTGCAGAGAAGACTATATCGTGATTATATTGTTGATATTGCGCATTATGCTTCGCCGGATATTCAAATCCGTGCAGAGAAATGTTATCGTTCCATTCCGGCACAATTAACGAAGGAAAATCATAAATTTCAATATAGCCAGGTGGAATCGAAGGGAACGGCACCTAAATTTGGGGATAGTATAGATTGGCTTATCAATGCCTATATGTTAAAACCGGTTTATAATGTCAAAAGAATAGAATATCCATTGGAGGCATACAAAGAAGAAAATAATTTTAGAATGTATACAACCGATATTGGACTTCTTATGGCAGGTTTTGACTTTGCATTGAAAAAAGCATTGATTGAAGATGGTGCGATGGAAGAGAAAAGCATGAATATTATGCTTGGAACAGCCAAAGGTGGTCTGTATGAAGCGTTAGTTGCAGATTTTTTGATCAAAAAGGATATAGAGAGAATATACTTTTATAAAGATGTTAAGTCTACAATGGAATTAGAATTTCTGATTACAAGTGAAGAAGGTATTGTTCCTGTAGAAGTAAAAGCGGGTAGAAAGAAAGCAAATTCGCTAAACAAAATATTAGAGGCAGGAATATGCAAATATGGATTCAAACTGTCATCGCAAAATGTTGGAGTGATTGGAAATAAGATTACAATGCCTTTATATATGCTAATGTTTGATTTATAGAAAAGGCGCAGGATTAAAATAATCCTGCGCTTGAGTTATTTTATATAATCATATTCTCCTGGAGAATCGTATCCTCTTTGACATCAACAGCCATAGTTCTTCCGATGATTTCATTCATTTTTTCAGGTGGGATTCCCGTGCCGGGACGCTTGTAAGTAAGCATCTCCGGTGTGAGGATCGCGCCTTTTTTGATGTCGCAGGTGGTGACGATCGAACGTCTGGCGTTGGAGCGGGCAGATGCCTCGGAGTCCAGACATTTCAGATCATAGCTGCCACGCAGGGTGTCGATGAATGCAATCCCCTTCAGGATATTTCTTGCATCATCCGGGTCCATCGCGTGATAGTGGTCGTTGCCCTTCAGTGTTTTATCCAATGTAAAATGTTTCTCTACGATGACAGCTCCAAGATTATATGCAGTTTTGATCACATCGGCGCAGGTATCCGGCTTCGTGTGATCCGAATAGCCAATGAGGATTGGAGAACCATTTTTGTCAGCGTAAATTGGATCTTCTGCGTAGCTTTTTTTCAAGGAAGAGATCTTGTTCAGGTTTGCATGTTCGTACGGTGTCGGATATTCCAGCACGCAGTGAAGCAGTGCGATTGGCTGGTCGTTGACACTTCGAACCAGAGACAGGGTACGGGTAATCTCGTCCTCGTTGGAAGCTCCGACAGAGATCAGCATCGGCTTTCCTTTGCGCGCCTGATATTCGACGAATGGCAGGTTGTTCAGATCGGACGAAGAAATCTTGTAGACGTCCATCATGGAATCTAAGTAGTCTGCGGAAGCAAGGTCAAAAGCAGTTGACAAAAACTCGATTCCGAGCTTATCGCAGAAGTCTTTTAATTCGCGGTATTCCGCTTCGCCGAAATGGTCGAATTTCTGAAAAAGCTCATATTGGGAGGTGGTTGGCTCTTCCGTGGTATCCCAATAAGATGGGGAGGCTTTTGCAGCCAGTGTGCCAGCCTTATAGCTCTGGAATTTTACAGCGTGGATACCGGCATCTTTCGCTTCTTTGATCATCAGCTTTGCGGCATCCATCAATGAAATGTCAAATTTTGTTGCGATGTCATAATAATTTACTCCGATTTCTGCGATCAGGACGAACTTGCCTGTCAGCGCGCGGTCAATAATTGTACTCATATAGCATCCTTTCTGTGCATTGCACCATACGGTTGTACTCTTCGGGTTTATCTGATAAAATTATAGCAAGGTATAGATATTTTCGCAATCGAAAGTAGCGTGATTCAGGTGGGTGAGAGCTGTGTAGATGATATATGCCGCACGGTGATGTGTATGGTACATAGAAGAACGGAAACTCAGACACTTGCAGATGAAAAATAAGGAGGCAGGAAATGGTACTCGCAGTTATCCCCGCACGTGGCGGGTCCAAAGGAATTCCAAGAAAAAATGTACGGCTGATGCACGGAAAACCTTTGATTTATTATTCCATTCAAAATGCACTTGCGTGCTCTTATATTGATGATGTGGTGGTGTCTTCCGATGATGAAGAAATCTTAAGCATCGCTGCGATGTATGGCGCAAAAGCCATGAACCGTAATAGTGCACTGGCGCAGGATGCGGTGACATTGGATCCGGTGATTTATGACGCCGTGCTCCGGATGGAACAGGAGACCGGGAAAACGTACGATGTGGTTGTAACATTACAGGCGACCTCGCCACTTCTGACGGTGGAGACATTGGATGGCGCGTTGAAATCATTCTTGGAAAGCGATTTTGACACTTATATCAGCGCAGTAAATAAACCGCACCTTTCCTGGACGACGAAGGAAGGCAGATGTGTTCCGAATTATGAGAAACGTCTGAACCGTCAGCAGCTTCCGCCGAATTTTCTGGAGGCGGGCGCATTTCTGATCACAAGACGGGCATGTATGTCGGAGAACAACCGGATTGGGGCAAATGCATCTGTCTATGAGATGCCGGAGAAAGAGGCGATAGATATTGACAGCTATGCAGATTGGATTGTATGTGAGCGGGAATTGTCGAAGAAACGGATTTTGTTCCGGGTAGATGGATACCGGGAACTTGGCATGGGACATATCTACCGCTGTCTGACACTTGCATACAGTTTGACAGGACATGAGATATTATTTGTCACGCGGGAAGACCGGACAGAGGGCTATCAGAAATTATTGGATTCCCACATGCATGTCCAGTCGGTTGGCAGCGATGAGGAATTTTATGCACTTGCAGGAAAATGGCAGCCGGATGTGATAGTCCATGACTGCCTGAATACCGAGCGGGAATATATCCTGCAGTTAAAGAAGCTTGCAAAGCGCGTTGTGACATTGGAGGATATTGGCTCCGGCGCCGATGTGGCAGATGCAACGATCAACGCATTGTATGAGGACGATAGCAAGGGTGAAAACTACTACTGGGGCGAAAAATATGTCTGCCTGAAGGATGAATTCCTGATTGCACCATGTGCAGAGTACCATGAGCAGGTAAAGAAGGTGGTTGTGTTATTCGGCGGCAGTGATCCGTCGGATTTTACCTATCGCGCGTACAATCTGGCGAAGAAAATGCATGCGGATTTTTCACAGATCAGCTTCCGGTTCGTACTTGGCGCCGGATATGATAACCATGTGCATAAGCTGTCGGATGATGAAGCCTGCAAGATCAAGGTGGTAACGGATATCAAGCGTGTGAGTGATGCCTTGTCCGATGCGGATCTGGCGATTACCTCACAGGGAAGAACGGTGTATGAGCTTGCGGCGATGGGCGTGCCTGCGATTGTTCTGGCACAGAACGAGCGCGAGACGAAGCATACATTTGCCCAGATGCACAATGGTTTCTTAAATCTTGGTATGGGAAATCAGGTGAGTGATGAAACACTGGAGAAGACATTCCGGTTTGTCGTAGAGACACCGCAGATCCGCGCGGAGATGCGGAATCTCATGCTGTCGCATGATCTGCGCAAAGGAATTGAGCGTGTGAAACAGTTGATCTTAGCAGATGAGTAATGGAATATTTATGCAGTTATGTCTGATTGATACAAGATAGATTCAGTCAGATATAACTGTATTTAGAATTTCGGTCAGGCGTGTATCATAGGTATGATAGCGCTTGACCTTTTCATAGCCATTTTTGGCAATCTGTAACCGTTCTTCTTCGTGGGATAAATAATAATCAATCTTCTGGATCAGATCATCGACACTGTCATAGAGTACCAGATCCTCCCCGGGTATGAAATATTCTGCAAGTTCCGGCTGATAGTTGGATATGAGAAACCCGCCGCATCCCATGATGTCAAACGCTCGCTGAGGAATACCGGATTTGATGGAGCGAAGTGTCATATTTAAATTGATTTTGCTGCATTTAAAGATCTTCGGCATCACACGTTCGGAATCTGCGATACCACAGTTTTGTACATGTGGGAGCATCGAAGAATCGCTTTGCGTATACAGATCAACATGAAAATGCCTGCTCACAGCATCCAGTGTATGCTTCCGTTCCAATTCCGTGCACCGGCAGTTGAGATACGTGTCTGCGATAATTCCTTTTAAATCTGCCTCGTAATCATCCGGGAGCGGATTGAAACCAACAGCATCTACGAAATCTGACACCCATTTGTCGCTGATGGCATCCTCAATAAAATTATAGCCATAGACATTTTGCTGGGCGGAGCAAAGTCCCTCCACATATCCACGCATATAAGCAGGAAGCTTATCGGAGATGTTATCATAACTGTTTTTCTCAGAGTACAGAGAACCAACAAAGGAAACGGCTGTGCCATACTTTTTCATATCCGCGTCAGATACTGTAACGTTGTCAAAATGCTCGATATCACATGCAAGCAGTGTGTGGAAACAGTTTCCCGGATTGCGGTGCCCGAATTTGTCAAGCTGCAGCTTGTCAAACAGGAACAGACGGTTGTGAGGATATTCCATCGTCTTTGAGTAAAGGGTAGAGCAAGGGCTATCCACGGTATAGGAGATATATGGAATACCAAAAGGCTTGCTTGCGCGTGCGATAATTGGTGAAAAGCAGACAGAAAGAATGGCACGTGCATCTGTAGTTTGTTGAATGAGAGTGGCTAGACGAAACATGTAATCTTTGTCATAGTCCTGTGGCTCCCGGTCATTCATAAATTCAACGACATCATGACCAAGCCGGGTCAGACTTTTTAATATGCCCGGTTCGCATATGCTATGATGTCTGCAAAAAATAATTTTCATGACGTAGATACTCCTCTGAAACTTTTTGTACATTTTGTATTGTATTCAGGTTTATTTAAGGGATTACACTTGTTTGCATCGTTCGATTCCGGCAAGAGCAGGTGTATAGTTGCCGGCTTTTTCATAATAGACGAGAGCATTCTTTGTGTCACCTAAACATTCTAAGATAACTCCTACGTTGTAAAAGGCAGAATAGGAATTAACTCCATCCACGACGCAGGACGGAATCTGCGTGGCTGCGAGAAAACTCTCGACTGCCTTGGAAAACTGTGCGTTGTTCATATAGATTAAACCAAGGACAAACAGGTAATCTGCGTCCCCCTTGAAATCGTCATAGACCGCCTCTAACATCAGGGCATCTGCAAATCGTTTCGTGTTGATCAGGCAGTAGCCATAGAGGTTGATGATGCTGTGAACATAGCTAAGCTTCGTGTCAAGTGGTAGTTCCATCGCCCGTTCAAAATAAGGAATCGCCTGCGCATACTGCTTGGAATAAAAATAAGAATTGCCAATCTGGTAAAGCGTGTAAGGGTCATCCGGCTGTGCTTCTAATTCCCGTAGCAAAAGCTTGAGATTTCGATCCGCCTTTTCGGCGCGGTATGCGTCATTGCCCTGATAGCCGACATGTGTGACATAGATTGGAGCATCAAAATAATCCGGCTCTGTGGATGTATCGAGTGGGACAATCTGCTCGTGGATCCGCCCTTCAAAATGATATAGCCTGCGGGAGAAGAGACGTGCGATCGGTTCCGTACTGCTCATCATCTGCCCATCGCTTTCGTACAGACTCTTGATGTGGATATGGCCGATGGAAGCAGGCATGGTCTGCATCTGTTCCAGCAGCTTCTGCATGTCGAACATATCGACAAATTCATCGGAATCCAGGAATAAAATCCAGTCGTTGCCGGCCTTTTGCACCGCGTAATTCCGGGCAGCAGAAAAATCATCACACCATGCGAACTCATACACACATGGGGTAATTACAGATGCAATCTTCCTGGAGTCATCCGTAGAACCGGTGTCCACGACCACGATCTCGCATCCGAGATCTTTGATCCGGTCTAAGCATATTTTTAAATTTTCACATTCATTTTTCGTAATGATGCATATGGATAGATTTGGCATGTTTTGTACGCTCCGTTTTCTGATAGTTCCATTATGGATGGGATTGCGGGAGGTGTCAAGCACAACCATGATTCGGCGGCGATTTTGTTGTTAGATTTCAGGTTTTAATTGACATTCTGCTAGTATACAGATAAAGTGAAAGAAGATGAATGAACGCAATTTGACAGGAAACGGATAAAAGACAGAAGGGATATGTGACAGAACATGGGGACGCAGGAAGAACTTAAATTTGATAAAGGCTCGGAAGCTTATGCAAAGCTTCTGGCGCAGGAAGAGCGGGAATGGCATGAGCAATACGATGCCCTGATAGATAGAAAGATAGAGATCTTTGATAAGCTTCTGCAGATGCATAGTGCGGAAAGCTACGCACTGATTGAAAAGCTTGTTGACGATGCGATGACAGAAAATGCTGCAAAATGGAATACATCGTATGCATGGATCATCATTTTCACACAGATTTATCAGGCAGAGAAGAATGCTGGCGAAGTGTGGACATTGTTTGATCTTGCAGATGATTTGGAGAATCTGATAGCGATTGTACAACAGGTGAAATTCCTTTTGTGGGAAATCGTATTTCTGCAGGAGAAAGAGTCAGAAGAACTGCTTCGAAGCTTCGTAGCACAATATGATATGCAGCCGGAGCTGTTACGGAATCTGGTTCGTATTTCTTGCCTGGAACCGGAAACCATGATAGACAGATTAAGAAAGGATATAGGCTTAAATCTGTAGATGGAGACAATGAAACAGGTCTGTTTGATTCGTGGCAAATATGTGGATTGCAAGAGGGTAAGAGATGAACGAGAAAAAGATATGCTTCATCATGTGTACAAATAATGCACAATATGAGGCGGAAGCAATGCATTTTATAAGTAAATTACATGTGCCGCAAGGGTATGAGGTTGATGCGATCAGCATCAAGGATGCGAAAAGTCTGACTTCCGGGTATAACGAGGGAATGCGCGCCAGTGATGCAAAATACAAGGTGTATCTGCATCAGGATGTGATGATTGTGGAACCGGATTTTATCGCGAAATTGCTGCATATATTTGAAAAAACTGAGATTGGTATGGTGGGCATGGTCGGAACCCCACACTTACCGGAGAATAAAATCCCCTGGTGGGCATGGCGTGTAGGGGCATTGTATACGTGTAATGTGAGTGCGATGGGAATGTTTGATTATGAATATCCGGAAGAAGCAAAACATGGTGTCATCGAGGTAGAGGCTATCGATGGACTTTTGATGGCTACGCAATACGATATTCCGTGGCGTGATGATCTGTTTGATAAGTGGGATTTCTATGATGTATCACAGAGTCTGGAATTTATCCGGCATGGGTATAAGGTTGTGGTTCCGTATATGGAGACGCCGTGGTGTATTCATGATGATGGATTCGTGAATCTCAAGAATTATTATGAGGAACGGGAAAAGCTATTGAAGGAATATGGGACGATGTAGCTTTGTCAAAAAAGCAGGAGGCAGGAGTATGTCGATTACATTAAATGTTCCACAATACAGTGTGACAGAAGATACTGTTTATTGGAATGATTTATTTGAAGAACATAAAAATTTGCCGATGTTGTGTATCGGTCGGGACAGCTATATAGAAGAAACGCAGGTGGAAGCCAATCCGGATCAGGATCTGTTGTACAGCATCCAGGTAGGACGTTATTCTTCTATTGCAAGAGATACCAAGATGATCATTGACTTAAACCATGATTACAAGCGGGTTTGCCAAGGGCGGATAAGTGGTGTGGTATATCAGCGTCCGCATCTTACCCGCCGCAAAGGTCAGGTTATTATCATGAATGACTGTTGGATTGGAAATGGCGTGATCATGCTCGGGGGAATCACGATTGGCAATGGTGCGGTTGTGGCAGCGGGGGCTGTGGTTACGAAAGATGTACCACCGTATGCGATTGTTGCCGGGAATCCGGCGAAGGTGATAGGATACCGGTTCGAGCCGGAGCAGATTGCTGCACTCAATAAGATCCGCTGGTGGAACTGGACTGCAGAGAAGGTCCGTGCGGCATCGGAGCTGTTGCTGGATGAGATAGACCCATTTATAGAAAGGTATCTGCCGCAAGCGGAACAGGAAATCGCCCGGATTCCGCAGATCGAGATTAATTCAATCGAAAAAAATTTTGCCGGTGAAGATAAAAGATTGTTGTATATTCCTGATTTTGAACAGGATTATCCGACCTATCCGCGCGTGATCGATGCATTCGTAAGCTCCTATGCGAATACGAATTGTGAATTGCTGCTGTATGTAAAGGAGGATGCATTTGTTCCGGACAAGCTCGCTGTGTTGGATCGGTTGTTTGAGAAGTATGCGGATGTGGATTGTTATGTGAATGTATATGTGGGCAATCTGGAGGACGAACGGGGGCTGTTTGCACAGAGCGATGCGTATATTACAAACCGTAGCCTGGATAATGTAAAGCATATGGATATGGCAGATTTTTATGGGATACCTGTGATATCTTCGGTTGATTTTCCGATTTTCAAAGAACAGGACGTTCAGGGAATGTGTAAACTCTGATATGGATCCAGCCGGGATTAAATAATCTCGGCTGTTTTTAACATGGTCACTATTCTCACATCGTAACTGTGATATTCTTTCACTTTCTCGTATCCATTCTTCGCGATCTGTTCCCGTTCTTCATCATGTGCCAGATAATAGTCGATTTTAGTGAGCATATCCGGGATGCTGTCATAGAGGACGATATCTTCGTCCGGGACGAAAATCTCCGGGACTTCAGACTGATAATTCGACAGTACGAAGCCGCCACATGCCATCAGGTCAAATATACGGAGTGGCAATCCGGTTTTGATTGGTCGGTTCGTCATGTTCAGGTTGATCTTGCTGCATTTGATGATCTGCGGCATCATGTCGTTCGAATCTGCACCGCCACGGCATTTGACGTGTTTTAATGGCGTGGTATCAGTCAGCGTCCACAAGTCAAATTGATAGTTGATTCCCTGCTTCCGTAATTCCTCAAAATGAGCGCCGATTGCATTGCAGGTGCGGATGCGTTCCTGTTCGGTGCATTTGTAACCGAGGTAAGTGTCGGCGACGATGCCTTTCACATCTTCCGCGTAGTCTTCGCCAAGCGGTGCCCAATCGGCATATTTCTTGAATTCCTGCGCCCATTCGTCGGTGATGGAATCCTCTAACAGATTGTAACCATAGACATTTAACTGGGCAGCAATCAATCCATCGACATAGCCGCGCATCGCATCCGGCAGATCTTTTTCGATGGAATTGTAGCGCGTTTTCTCAGAGTACAGCGAACCGACAAAAGAGATGTCACAGTCGTATCTGCGATGATCGTCGGCAGTTACTTTCACTGCATCCCAGGTTGCAACATCTGCGCCCATTGGCAGATGGAAGATACAGTCCGGGTTGACCGGGGCGAATTTCTCCCATTGCATACGATCCAAGACGAAGATCCGGTTCGTGGGGTAGGCAATCGTCTCGGAATAGAGCTGGAAGCTTGGGCAGTCGACCGTCCATGACAGATATGGGAGCTTGAAGACCTTACAGCAGCGTGCGATGATTGGTTGGAAATTCACGGTAAATACGCAGGATGCGTTCGGATGTTTCTGAATCAGATCCGCCAGTGCTTCGAGATAGCCTTTGTCGTAGTCGACACTTTCGAACTTTCGATTCATCGTAATAATCGTGATGCCCAGCCGCTGCATCGCATTTGCAATTCCTTTTTCACAGATACTTCCCCATTTGCAATAAATGATCTTCATAGTTGTAGCTCCCCGCTTTCTTCCGAAGTAATATACCGATATTATAATCGAGATGCGTGGGGGATGCAATGTTGCAAATGAGTAAAAAAAATGATAAAAAAGCGACATGTTTTTGATACATTTTTAACAAATCTTAAACGTATTTTTAGTAAATCTGTACCTTGTAAAGTGTTGTTATAAGTAAATATTTGGCAAAGCAGTTGAAAAGCTGTGACGCAAAGCTATAGGGCCTGTAAGATGGCAGCCAGTTGCACGAACGTATAGAAAGATCGATCGTATTGATGAAGATTCAGAAGTATTGTCCTGTCGCAGATGGTGCAATACTTCTTTTTTTGCGATTGCCAATGAATAAAAATGAAAGGCGGGAGCAGGGAATATGGAAGTGACATTAAGTGAAGAATATGGACAGCAGGTCATGAGTATGGACCCAATATTCGCTGTGCTTGCGCACATGAATCAGGCAGCATCGGAGCAGGAATTGAATGACCGGATCCTGCAGTTGTTAGAGGAAATCGGAGCGTATACACAGGCAGAGCGCGTGTATATCTTTGATTGGGCAGCATCGGGGCATGAATATAAGAATGCATTTGAATGGTGTGCAGAGGATACGTGTGTGCATTCAAAACGTATGGAAAAAACGATTGATGTGCAGGATATGCCGTATTGGCAACGCCGGTTTGCCCAGGGGGAAAGTATCCTGATCTTGGATCTTGAGGAGGCAGAAGCGCAAATGCCGTTTGAGTGTGATTACCTCCGCAGACATGGAATTCATACGGAAATTGCCGTGCCGATCGTGTCCCATAATCAGTTAAATGGGTTCCTCGGGCTTGATAATCCGAAAGCACCATATCTTGATATGGCGGCGAAGCTGATGCAGGATGTCGGTATCCATATCAGCTATATCCGGGAGACACAGCGGTATATACAGAAGGAACGCGAACAGATGAAGCTGATGGCGCAGGCACTTGAGGCGGCACAGAAGGCAAATGTGGCAAAATCCGAGTTTTTAGCCCGGATGTCACATGATATCCGCACGCCTTTAAATGATATCATCGGAATCATTGATATGAATGACCGGTGCTCGGATGATATCGAGTTGATGAAGAAAAACCGGGAACGTGCCAGAACAGCGGCCAATTATCTCATGTCACTGTTAAATGATGTGTTAGAGATGAGTAAACTCGAAGAAGGTTCGATTGTCTTGGAAAAGGAAGAGATGGATGTTACGGAGGCTATCCGGGAGATACTTGATTTGCTTCGCGTGCGTGGACAGGAAAAGAAGATACGATTCGAATTTGAGAGTGATCCAAAAGACATGCAGCGGAGTATCTATGGAAGCACTGTGTATGTAAAACGGATTTTCTTGAATCTTCTGACAAATGCAATCCAATATAATCGCTATGAAGGAACTGTGAGATTTTCCATGCGGATCGTGAAGGAGACATCGAATCAGGTTACGTATGAGTTTGTGATAGCGGATAGCGGCATTGGCATGGATGCGGCATTTATCGAGCATATGTTTGAACCGTTTGTGCAGGAATCCAAGGAAGTGAGAAGTAATTATATGGGAACCGGGCTTGGGCTTCCGATCACGAAGAATCTGCTTGATCTGATGGGTGGAAGCATCTATGTAGAGAGTGAGAAAAATGTTGGCAGCCGGTTTATTGTCACAATTCCATTTGAAAAGGTAGCGAAGGAAGATAGCACGGATTTTCCTACTGAGAACCTGGCAGATGTCCGTGGAATGCAGATTCTGCTCGCCGAGGACAATGATTTAAACCGGGATATTGTAAAATTCATACTGGAGGATGCCGGTGCGCATGTACGTGAGGTAATCGACGGGCAGCAGGTGGTGGATGCGTTTCTCGATGCACCGGAGCACACGTATGATATGATATTGATGGACGTGATGATGCCGAACATCGATGGTCTCGAGGCAGCCCGGATCATCCGTGGGCAGAATCGTGCGGATGCGAAGACGGTTGGAATCGTGGCACTCACAGCCAATGTATTTACCGAGGATATCCGGCGGACAAAAGCCGCTGGTATGAACGAGCATTTGATCAAGCCGCTCAATTCAGAGAAGATGTTACAGACGGTGGCGAGGTACCGTGGGTGTTGATGACAGTTATTCGATGGGCAGCTGCAATTCGATGAGATATTCACTTTCGTTGTTTGTCTCATAGTCATCGATATGGCAGAATTCAATTGGCTCTCCGGTGATCATGTAGTGTCCCTGTTTGGCGTATTCAAATAATTGTGGGAGCAGTTCCTTTGTTTTGCAGAGTGCTCCCCGATACGTCATGGACAGATATTTTCCGGCAGGAAGAAAATAGTTACATTCATTCTGTGGCAGATATGGGGAGTAGAAGAATACGTTTTTTGTGCGGTAATAAAGGGAATCCGGGTTGCTGCCGGGGAGATCTAATGTGTAGCAGTCACAGGCACCGATGGTGTCGATGTGGTTCCGGTGACTGTGCATATATTTTATGACATAATAGTCTACATAGAGATCCGGAAGATGGTCTTCCGTTACCATGATGCAGGCGCGTTTGTCCTGTTCGACAACCCGGATGATTTCCGTGTCTGTTTTCTGTAGAAGTGCGCGTATATTGTTTAGACGGTTCTGCAGATTGGATTTTGTTTCATACAGACTTACAATCTGTTCATTCACAACCTGAAGCTCCTTCTCGAGGAGGGCAATGGTTTTGTCAATATTTCGATCAATCGTAAATTCTTTTATTTGTTCCGTAGAGAAATTCAAGTTCAAAAGTTCCCGGATGAGAACAATTTTTCTTACATCCTCAACTGTATAGCGGCGGTAATTGTTATTCGGATCCCGCTGCGGATGCAGGATTCCAACTTCTTCATAATAGCGGATCGAATCTACACCGATTCCAAAAAGTTTCGAAAGTTCTCCAATTAAAAATGTATTT
>ERZ1034998.1535-NODE-1535-length-13427-cov-8.261442_pt1 | contig 13427 bp, 10 predicted proteins | sample MGYA00520621_ERZ1034998 | MGnify/ENA primary metagenome ERZ1034998 (study PRJEB33766, sample SAMN09781748) | gut metagenome | biome: gut microbiome | host: Homo sapiens | place: Madagascar | study: EMG produced TPA metagenomics assembly of the PRJNA485056 data...
ATTTGAACCCTCGCGCCGCGTAAACGACCTACACCCTTAGCAGGGGCGCCTCTTCGGCCTCTTGAGTATTTCTCCGAATTCACAATATATATATTAAATTGTGGCTGCCAAGGGGTGATGTGGTTCATCATTATCACCTGACGCATTGATTATTTTATCACTAAACAGAATAATTGTCAATCCGTTTTTTTATTTTTGTTAAGCCGCGGTCATTGCCCTTCTTTTTTCCTTGGCAGACTTAGCCGAAAACCATATTATATATATCATTACCAAAAGTGAAACTGCCTCCGCAATATGCCATGTTGTCTTTCCTGCATAGTATACTTTGACATCACCGTCATAACCTGCCGGAACGATGACTGACAGACGCGCGCTGCTCGTAGAGTTGTGGAGTGTCAGCTTCTCCCCCGTATTTACGTCAACGGCTTTATAGCCCCTGTAGTAGAGAAGCGGAAATTCAACCATTCCTAACGAATCGGCATCCGTTGTTATATGAACCTTTATGTTGGTCATGTATTTTTCATAATTGCTTATCTTAGCATTCGTCGTCTGACATTCCTCATTATCTATGAGCATATTCATATATGGAAGTCCGTCATCCTCCCTGAGAGGCATATACTCGAACCCACCGAGATTGAACGTGAAGTTCTTGTCTGTTTGACTCACCGCATACCTAATGTCAAGATTTCCGTCCTTCATCATCGCAGCACTCAGCCAAATAAACTGGACAATCGTTATTGCAACAATTATTCCTGTTACTACTTTCAGAACCTTATCATCTTTTTTGCAGAATAAGACAAGACATGTAAACATAGTAAAAACAAACATGCCTACCGTGAGATACCTTACAGGAAACTGTACATTCTTAAATACCATACCGGCGGCATGCATTACCTTACCGGCAAACGAACCTCCTGATTTTTCATCAAGAAAGCCTATTATACTGCTCCACGGGAATATATTTGATGCTATAATCACACTTATAAGAGAAATTATTCCTGTTATCCACAATTTTTTCCTGTTATCACCGGAAAAATATTTTTTGATACACACATACACAAGTAATCCAATCACGATAATTGCCGTACATCCAAAACCTCCATCGGCAATGTAATAATAATGTGTTGCTTTTCCCGTGTAGAACTTAAATATGTGTGCAAGCGGTATTCCCATTAATCCGTTACCGACAGGAGTATCCAGCTTAATGTATAAATCATCAAGCAGAAAACTCTCAAGAAACGGAAGGAGATAGTTGGCATTTAATATAACCGATATAAGCACAATTTTCAAAAGTACAATAAATCTATCCTTCTTGAATGTCTTTTTAAACATTATGAGACAGAATAACAGTGTGAAACCACCGTATATCTCCGTGCTCAGAACGTGTGACTGAATAACTCCCCAGTACCCGATTACGGGCATAACCCACTGTTTTCTGAGATTCTTGTCCGACGGCATGGTATATATTTTCCACAGTCCGACAGCGATAAGCGGAAGAAAAGTCATTGCCGTGAACTCGCCGACCGCGCCTCTCTGATACAAAACGTAAAAACGGTACACCGAAAGACTGTACAGTACACTTCCTATCACTGCATTTTTCTTATTTTCAAGCATAACCTTAAAGCTATAGTATGATATAAGCACCGTCGCAATATTTATAAGTGCCACATAGATTTTGTAAGAGAATTGCAATGAAAAGCCAATAAGGCGGAACAAAGCGGGAATATTATAAAACAAACTTCCGTAAAAAGTTGAAAAGGCATAGCCGTACCCCGCATTAAATGTCGGCTCGACCTTAACGGGAAACTGTCCCGCAAGGTATCCGTCCTTGATTCCCTCGAGCCTTAAAAGCTGTATCAGCGTGTCATGTCCTATGATAACCTTGTCAAAAAACATCGGTATACAAGATATAACCATTGTCACAAAAAGCACACACGCTCCTGCCAGTGATTTTCTTGTAATTATGATGTTTCTTCTCCTGATATACATACCCCATACGGTTAACATAATAAATAAAAATACAGGAATCATCACAACATAAAATACGAAGGGCGTAGTCCTTACCTCGTAGCTTTTTACATTTACAAGCGTCGACTCGTCGTCGCTCATTATCTCCCTGACGCTGAAGTTGACCGCCTTTTTATGGCTGTATATCCAGAACTCGCCTGTGTAGCTGTCCTTATCGTCCCTCAGATAATTTTCCGTCTGAGGTATTTTGTCCGTAGTCATGTCACTGTCCTGTATGTAGAGATAATTTACGGTGGCATCCATCTGCACTGCCTCGTAATTGCAGGTGACAAAGTAATGTCCGAACGGGAGCGAAATCTCTTTTTCGCCGCCTTTGAGTGTATATGTGCTCGGATACACACATGCGGCAATAACCAATACAACAAAAAATGCTGCTTCAATACATAAAGCAGCCAATAATTTTCTGTATATCTTATCTTGCGGCAGTCTCTTCATACAAATCTCTCCCCTTTGAATCAATTACAACAATTACAGGAAAATCCTTCACGATGAGCTTTCTCACAGCCTCGGTTCCGAGGTCGTCGTAGGCAATAATCTCCGACGAGGTGATGCACTTAGACAAAAGTGCTCCAGCTCCGCCTACCGCCGCAAAGTAAACCGCCTTGTTTCTGACAATCGCCTCGTGGACTGCCTTATTTCTCTTTCCCTTTCCAATCATTCCGATAAGTCCAAGGTCAAGAAGCGAAGGAGCATACTTGTCCATTCTGCTCGCAGTCGTAGGACCTGCTGAGCCGATAACCCTGCCCTCCCTCGCAGGCGATGGTCCCATATAGTATATCGTGTTATTTTTTACATCAAAAGGAAGCTCCTCACCATTCTTAAGAGCTTCATACATTCTCTTATGTGCCGCATCTCTTGCCGTGTATATTGTTCCCGTAAGGTAGACATAATCTCCCGCCTTCAGAGCTTCCGATATGCTGCTGTCAAAGGGTACATTAATATGCTTGTCCATTTTTCGCACCGTCCAATCGATTATTCTTTATATCACTCTGTGAACATGTCTGTTGACATGACAGCAGATATTGACTGCCACAGGAAGTCCTGCTATATGTGTCGGATATGTCTCAACATTTACCGCAAGTGCCGTCTTAGAACCCCCGAGACCGCCCGGGCCTATTCCGAGAGAGTTGATTTTCTCAAGCATCTCATCCTCAAGCTCGCGGACGTACCCTGTCGGTCTTTCCTCGTCTAAATTTCTCGTGAGTGCCTTTTTTGCAAGGAGGGCGCACTTCTCAAAGGTTCCTCCTATGCCGACGCCGACAACCATCGGCGGGCAGGCATTAGGTCCCGCATCCCTGACCGCCGTCAGTATTGCGTCCTTGACGCCCTCTATTCCGTCGGCAGGCTTTAACATAAACACACGGCTCATATTCTCGCTTCCGAAGCCCTTAGGTGCGATTATTATGTCAACCTTATCGCCCGAAACAATATCATAATGTATAACCGCAGGCGTGTTGTCCTTGGTATTCTCGCGCTCAATCGGATCCTTCACGACTGATTTTCTTAAATACCCTTCTACATAGCCCTGACGCACGCCCTCATTTATCGCGTCTGTGAGTGAACCGCCCTCGATATGAACCTCCTGACCGACCTTTACGAATACAACAGCCATTCCCGTGTCCTGACATATAGGTATCATGTCATTTCCGGCAATCTTGAGATTCTCCTCAAGCTGCCCTAAAATCTGTCTGCCAAGCGGGGATTTTTCCTCACTTGCAGCCTTCTCAAATACCTTCTTCATATCCGGCGAGAGAAAATGATTCGCCTCGATACACATTTCCTTTACGTTCTGTACAATTACCTGTGTGTTTATGTCTCTCACTTTTTATTCCTCTGTATCAACTATTATTTGTTTGTCGTAATACTGCTCCATGTCCGATATGTTCTCCCTTATCTCGGGATAGAATCCGATGTATGTTATCTTTCCTATATGAACCGGATTAATATCAGGATCTAACAGCTCCATAAAAATTCTGTCCCTGTCCTCATCGTACAGTCTTGCAAACTGGTACGTCAGCGCATAATCCGCATTGAGTGCGAGGGATACTGATTTGTAAAGCGGCTGCTCCACTGTTCTTACACAGCAGATCATACATACAAGTGCCACGATACCTGCTGCCCAATTTTTTATGTCAACCACATTTACCTTCTTTTCGCTCTCCTGTTCCCTGAGTACCCTATTCACAAAATAAGCCACTGTCCTGCACACATATATTATGCTGACGGTCGCAGTCATAAAGTAAACGAACGTCGTCGTGTTGAGAACTCTTCCGAAGTACTGGCTTCTCGCATACATGAGCGGTGCAAAGGAAGCGTAGTAAAGGCACGCCATCATGACTACATATATCACGGTTCCGATGATTTTCTTAGCCGCAGCACCCTTTACCGCCTCATCGGCTGCCTCACTCTTCTTGTTAATCATGTCAAACAGGGCAATTCCCGCAACCATTATCAGGTAAAAATATACCGCAGGCTGTATGCTCGCGCGCGTCATTATGGTTCCGTCCCTGAATGACATAATTATCGTCTCAAGGACCGTAACTCTGTCAGCCGACAGTCTCGTCGCTGCTCCCGGAGCTGTCACGGCTATCAAAAGTCCTGCTATCGCAGCCGCAAGCGGAATGTAAAATAGTGTCTTAAATGATTTCTTTCGATATATCTCGTATATCAGCTCGTAGGCGAGCAGACATACATTCACAAGTCCCGTGAGCGGATTTCCGAGTCCTATGAGGAAGAATACTATTGTCGACAACACAAGCCACACCGGTCTGTGCTTTTCCCAGAACAATATATAAACTCCCTGTGCGAACAGTATCATTCCGAAAAACAGGTTATAGTTGGCAATTCCCGGCCACCAGTAGATTCCCTCCCTGGCGGAAGGTGCATAGTCGAGGTAGAATACCAGGAACAACAGGCATATACTTATGCAGTTGAGTATCGACATCTTCCATCTTCTGTGAAGAAGCGAGTACGCTATCATGCCAAGTCCGATAACCATATCGGCAAGCATGATGTAGAATATCAAATGATACCTGTTCTCGTTAAACGCAACGGGTGAGAGTGATGTCAAAAACATACTCAAAAAATTTCCGTTATAATTATTATATACCCTCACCGTATCTTCCCATGCGCACTGAATACACTCAATAAGCGAGTGTGAGTTCATCCATGTGTGGTGCACTCTATAGCTCATCCAATAGTCATCCATTCCCGGATGAGTATACTTGGCTGCCTCCGCTATAGGTGAGAAACGGCTCACAAAATATCTTGCCACAAGAATCAGCACAACCACCTGCAAAGCAAAATAGACATAATCTTTATAGGTGTATTTACCAAAAATTCTTTTTATTTTATTCAACATATTAAAAATAATTCCTCCGCTGAAAGCATTCTTATGTACATTCTACCATAGTAATACTGCATATCATGTATAACACTTTTAATTTCCGGGAAAAATGAAACTTCTACTATTTGCCCGACATGAACCTCCGGTATATTAGGATCTAACAACTCCATGAACAATTTATCCCTCTCTTCATCGTACATTTGCAGAATTTGAAATTTATCTGCGTATTCTATATGAAATGAAAGAGATGCTGAGTAATAATATACTTTATTTACACTGTTAGTACAGATAACTATGGTTATTATTGCAGCATCCCCAACCATATATCTGCATATATTATCGATTAATTGATTCTTGGAATGTATCAATTTTTCAAACAGTATATTTATAAAATATGCAAGTGTCTTACATACATAAATCAAACTTACTGTCGACGTCATATAAAACACAAAGGCTGTTGTATTTAGTACTCTTCCAAAATATTTGCTTTTTGAATGCATCAGCGGAGCATACGACGCATAATAAAGGCATATCATCAATACAACAAATATAATTGAAATGATAACGATTTTCATTAAAAGCCAATGGAGTGAGTCCCGTCAAAAACATACTCAAAAAAGTTCCGTTCAATCTCTTATACAATCCAACCGCATCTTTAAAAGAGCATTTTATACATTGCCACAATGAATGTGTATTCATCCATGTTTCATGTACTCCCGTGCTCATCCACTAATCATCCATTCCCGGATAAACGTACTGTGATGCGTATGACATCAGACTGTATCTGCTTTTAAAATAATTAATTATTAACAACAAAGCAACTATTTGTATCACATAATATATATATTATTGTAGTCAAATCGTTGTTTTATCTTATCAGTTATTTTTGACATATAATTTCTCTTTTAGTTCTCGGTCTCTGCGTCATTCTCAGCCTCAGACTCCGCCTTCTCTAAATCCTCCGGCTTAGTCTCGTCGCCTTCTCTGACCTTGGCAACCTTGGCAACCTTAATACCTTCATCAAGATTGATTAACTTAACTCCTGATGTTATTCTTCCAAGAACTGAGATTCCGGCTACCTGCATACGAATGATAATGCCCTCGGTAGTGATAAGCATAATCTCCCTGCTCTCGTTAACAGCCTTAACGCCTATTACATTTCCTGACTTTTCATTAATCTTGTAACACTTTATTCCCTTGCCGCCTCTGTGCTGTACGGTGAATTCCTCTGTCTTGGTTCTCTTTCCCAGTCCGTTCTCCGATACGATAAGAAGTTCATCACCCTGAGTATCAAGCTGCATTCCCACAACTTCATCTCCTGCAATAAGGTTCATACCGATTACACCCATGGCACTTCTTCCGGTAGGTCTTACATCCTGCTCGTTGAAGCGGATGCACATTCCGAGCTTGGTTACAAGAATGATATCCTTATTTCCGTCAGTCTCCTTAACCTCGATAAGTTCGTCATCATCCCTGAGTGTGATAGTCTGAATTCCTGTCTTACGGATATTTGCATATTCCTTAGCAGGTGTTCTCTTTACAATACCGTTCTTCGTGCACATGAAAAGGTATGAATCATCTTTTATACCATTTACAGGTATGATTGCACTTATCTTCTCGCCAGGCATAAGCTGTAAGAGATTTACAATAGCTGTACCTCTTGCAGTACGGCTTGCCTCAGGTATCTCATAAGCTTTGAGCCTGTAGATTCTTCCCAGACTTGTGCAGAACAACAGATTCTTGTGTGTCGTAGTCATGAACAAGTCTTCTATGTAATCCTCATCAATCGTCTGCATTCCCTTGATTCCACGTCCGCCCCTGTTCTGGCTCTTGAAATTGTCGAGAGTCATTCTCTTGATGTAGCCGAGATTTGTCATAGCGATGACTGTGCTCTCGTCAGGAATTAAGTCCTCCATGTTGATTTCGGACTCATCGTATCCGATGGATGTTCTTCTGTCATCACCGTACTTGTCGGCGATGGCTGTAATCTCCTTACGGATTACCATGAGAAGCTTCTTCTCGTCTGCAAGAATTGCCTTTAATTCCTCAATTCTCGCTCTGAGTGCAGCTAACTCCTGCTCAATCTTCTCTCTCTCCAGACCTGTGAGAGCTCTCAGACGCATATCAACAATGGCCTGTGCCTGAGCATCTGACAGACCGAAGCGCTCAATAAGTCTTGCCTTTGCAGCCTGTACATTCTCAGAACTTCTTATGATGCTTATAACCTCGTCGATATTGTCGAGAGCTATCATCAAGCCTTCCAAGATGTGTGCTCTCGCCTCTGCTTTGTTGAGCTCGTAGCGTGTTCTTCTTGTGACAACATCCTTCTGGTGAAGAAGGTAATATCCGAGCATCTCCTTTAAGTTGAGAACCTTTGGCTGATTGTCAACGAGCGCGAGCATGATAACACCGAACGTATCCTGCATCTGTGTATGCTTATACAACTGATTGAGCACAATATTTGCATTGGCATCCTTTCTAAGCTCAATACAGATTCTCATACCCTGTCTGTCGGACTCATCTCTTAAATCCGTTATTCCGTCAATCTTTTTATCCTTTACAAGCTCAGCAATCTTCTGAATAAGATTAGCCTTATTTACCATGTAAGGAATCTCGGTAACAATAATACGGCTCTTGCCGTTTGGCATAGCCTCAATATCTGTCACGGCACGAACCTTAATCTTGCCTCTTCCGGTTCTGTAAGCCTCCTCGATTCCTCTCTTTCCGATAACCATTGCACCTGTAGGAAAATCAGGACCCTTGACTATCTCCATGAGTTCGTCTATCTCTGTCTCTCTGTCATTTTCCACTTCATTGTCGATAATCTTGACAACAGCATCAATAACCTCACGAAGATTGTGAGGCGGAATGTTGGTCGCCATACCTACGGCGATACCTGATGTTCCGTTGACCATGAGGTTAGGGTATCTTGAAGGGAGCACGCTCGGCTCCTTCTCAGTCTCATCGAAGTTCGGTACAAAATCAACCGTATCCATGTCAATATCGGCTAACATTTCCATGGAAATCTTACTTAATCTAGCCTCGGTATATCGCATGGCGGCTGCACCGTCACCATCGACGGAGCCGAAGTTTCCGTGACCGTCAACAAGAGGGTATCTTGTCGCAAAATCCTGTGCAAGCTTAACGAGTGCCTCATAGATGGATGAGTCTCCGTGAGGATGGTACTTACCCATTGTATCTCCGACGATACGCGCGCACTTTCTGTGAGGCTTGTCAGGACCGTTATTTAACTCAATCATCGAATAGAGGATTCTTCTCTGTACAGGCTTGAGACCGTCCCTTACATCAGGGAGGGCTCTCGCGGCGATAACGCTCATCGCATAGTCTATATATGAAGTCTCCATTGTCTGTTTGAGGTCTACATCATGAACTTTATCAAAGATATGTTCATCCATTTATATTTCCTCCGCATAACCATATTTTTTTATATAACAATTACTTTTCAACAATTAACAGTTGTGGGATTTTACCGATACAATGCCGCTACGCTCTCGAATGAGCAAAAGCGCGTCCGGAAGGGTACCGACAAAATCACACAACGTACATGTAGCACTAAATATCTAGGTTTTTCACAAACTTCGCATTTGCCTCGATGAATTCTCTTCTAGGTTCAACATTGTCACCCATAAGTGTTGAGAATGTCACATCAATCTCTGATGCATACTCCTCATCATAGAATACCTTCTTAAGTATTCTCTTAGCCGGATCCATTGTTGTCTCCCAGAGCTGGTCTGCATCCATCTCTCCGAGACCTTTGTAACGCTGAATCTTATTGTTCTGGTCACGTCCTACTTCCGTGAGAATATCATTGAGTTCCTCGTCCGAGTACGCATACCATACTTTTTTATTCTTCTCAAGCTTATAAAGAGGCGGCTGTGCAAGGTATACATAGCCCTGCTTGATAAGCTCAGGCATAAAACGATAGAGGAAGGTGAGCATAAGAGTTGCAATATGCGCACCGTCGACATCGGCATCGGTCATAATTATAATCTTGTGATAACGAAGCTTGCTTATGTCGAAATCCTCATGAATACCTGTTCCGAAAGCGGTAATCATTGCCTTAATCTCAGCATTGCCAAGTATACGGTCAAGTCTTGCCTTCTCGACATTAAGAATCTTACCTCTGAGCGGGAGAATAGCCTGTGTCGCACGGCTTCTTGCTGACTTTGCCGAACCGCCGGCGGAATCTCCCTCTACGATAAATATCTCACAGTTCTTAGGATCCTTGTCCGAACAATCGGCAAGCTTGCCCGGAAGGCTCATTGACTCAAGTGCCGTCTTTCTTCTTGTAAGATCCCTTGCCTTTCTTGCAGCCTCTCTTGCTCTCTGTGCAAGAAGTGACTTCTCACATATCATCTTTGCAACAGCAGGATTCTGCTCTAAGAAGTATGTAAGCTGCTCTGTAACAACATTATCAACGGCTCCTCTTGCCTCGCTGTTGCCAAGCTTCTGCTTGGTCTGTCCCTCGAACTGAGGATTCTCTATCTTAACACTGACGATTGCAGTAAGACCTTCTCTTATATCCTCACCTGTAAGATTCTGCTCGCTGTCCTTAAGAAGCTTGTTGCTCCTTGCATAATCGTTAAACGTCTTGGTTATTGCATTTCTGAAGCCCGTAAGATGCATACCACCCTCAGGTGTATTAATATTATTGACAAAAGAGTAAATGCTCTCGTTATAATCGTCGTTGTGCTGGAATGCAACTTCTACGGAAATATTATTTACCGTACCCTCACAGTAAATAATATTCTCATACAGCGGAGTCTTGCTTCTGTTCAAATACTGAACGAACTCCTTAATTCCGCCTTCATAATGGAATACTTTTTCCTTCTTATCCTCTCTGTCATCCCTGAGAATAATCTTGATTCCCTTAGTGAGAAATGCCATCTCTCTCAGACGGTTCTTTAATATGTCAAAATCGTAAACGGTATCCTCAAATATCTCCTTGTCAGGAAGGAAGCTTACCCTTGTTCCCGTCTTTTCCATATCACAGCTTCCGACAACCTTAAGAGGATACATTACCTTACCTCTCTCATATCTCTGCTCATATATGCTTCCATCATGATATACCTGAACCTCAAGCCATTCCGAAAGTGCATTTACTACGGAGGCTCCTACTCCGTGAAGACCTCCTGATACCTTGTATCCCCCGCCTCCGAATTTTCCGCCGGCATGGAGAATTGTAAATACAACCTCAACCGCCGGAAGTCCGGATTTTGCATTAATTCCTACAGGAATTCCGCGTCCGTTGTCTGTGACGGTGATTGAATTGTCAGAGTTAATCTGCACATCAATCTCAGTGCAGTAGCCTGCCAACGCCTCATCCACTGAATTGTCTACAATCTCATATACCAAATGATGAAGTCCCTTTGATGATGTACTGCCAATATACATTCCCGGTCTTTTTCTTACCGCCTCAAGACCTTCAAGAATCTGTATCTGGTCTGCTCCGTAATTATTTTCCATGCTTTCCTCATTTCTGCGCTACATAAAATATAATCAATGCAGTATTTCTGCCAAACATCTGCGATATAAGCGCACACGCAGATATTAATTTTTTTCCGTAACATGACCGTCCTTCACATAGAAAACCTTGTCTAAATGAAAACGATAGTTGATAAATTCATCAAGTCCCGTGCAGGTTACAATGGTCTGCACATTATCTATACTGTCAAGCAGATAATTCTGCCTGTTAGCATCAAGCTCCGAAAATACATCGTCGAGAAGCAGTATAGGATTATCACCCGTCACAAGCCTGACAAGCTCAATCTCAGACAGCTTAAGCGACAATGCACAGGTTCTCTGTTGTCCCTGTGACCCGTACTTTCTCACATCCATATCACCTAACATAAAACTGATGTCATCGCGATGTGGTCCGTATCCCGTAGTCTTCTGTCTTATATCCCTGTCCCTTGATTCCGTCAGAAGCCTCTTAAAATCCTTCTCTTCTGCAGAAGGCTCGTATACAAGTGTAAGCTGCTCCTTATTGCCTGAGAGCCTTCCATGTATATCATATATAATACTATTAAGATTGTTGACAAAATTACGTCTTATTTTTATCAGCTCATTGCCAAAGCTTACAAGCTGCTCATCCCACACATCAAGTGTATCTGCAAGATAAGGATTAAAGCCAATATCCTTAAGAAGCTTATTTCTCTGAATTAGAACCTTGTTGTAATTGACAAGATTATGAACATAAATCTTATCAAGCTGGCATAATTCCATATCCATAAATCTTCTTCTCTCAGCCGGACCGCTTTTTATGATATTCAAATCCTCAGGAGAAAAAAACACGATATTGATTATTCCCAGCAAATCGACAGCTCTCCTTATGGGAATACCATCAATGGCAACACCCTTTGTCTTTGTCTTTTTCAGGTGCATATCTATTCTGTGGGGAATGTTATTTTTTCGTACCATCATTCTTATATGTGCTTCTTCACTGTTAAAGGCAATAATTTCTCTGTCCTTGCTTGCGCGATGCGACTTTGTCGTGCCTGCAACATATATGGCTTCAAGAATATTAGTCTTTCCCTGTGCGTTGTCACCGTAAAGAATGTTGGTCTTATCAGAGAATTTCATGCTGAGCAACTCATAATTTCTATAATTTTGCAAATCAAGAGCCTCAATAACCATTACCCGTTATTCCTCTATTCTGATAGTTTCCCCATCATATTCTACAACATCTCCGGCATGAAGCTTCTTACCTCTCTGAAGTTCGACAGTTCCATTGACCTTAACCTGTCCGTCAAGAATGACCATCTTAGCGTCAACTCCCGACTCAACAAGTCCTGTTGCCTTAAGTGCCTGTCCAAGCTTAATAAATTCATCTCTGAGCTTAATTGTTTCCATAAATTTCCTTTCCTAATCCGGCTTAGTAGTTGTTGAAGTTAACCGGCAAAATAAGATATATATACTCATTCTTATCATCTCGAATAAAGCAAGGTGCCTTTGAATTCATAAGATATATTGAAATCTGCTCGTCATCGATAACCTTGAGGGCATCCATAAGGAATCTTCCGTTAAAGCCGATCATTATATCCTTACCCTCTTTTACAATATCTATATCCTCGTTCATGGAACCTATCGCCGAATTAATCTTAATCTCAAGAGAACCGTCTGTAATATTTACAATGATAGGCTTTTTGTCTCCTTCTTTTACAAGAAGCATTGAACGGTCGATACAGTCAAGAAACTCTTTTTTATTGATTACAACCTTAGTTTCATAATCTTTTGAGAGCATCTGGTCAATCTTGAAGAACTCTCCATCAATAAGTCTTGATACAACCTTCGTGTTGTCGAACTCAAAGAGAATATGATTGTTGGTAAAGAATATCTCTACCATCTCATCAGCTTCTCCTGAAAGAATTTTACTGATTTCATTCAGCGTCTTTCCCGGAACAATAACCTTGATTGGCTCATAGGAGCTGTTAAGTTCAATGTTGCGGATGGAGATTCTGTGTCCATCAAGAGAAACCACTCTCAAATTATTCTCATTAATCTCAAAAAGTTCACCTGTCATTATTCTGTTGCTGCTCTCATTGTCGGCAATGGAAAAGCTTGTCTGTCTGATAACCTCCTTGAGTGCGAACTTTGAAAGCTCGATGAACTTATCCTTCTCTATATAAGGCAGATATGAAAAATCGTCCCCAGCCTTTCCTGATATCGTAAAGTTGGCTTTCTCACAGATAATTCTGGCAACATAGTTGTCATCAGTCTCGATTGTAACTTCGCTGTCCGGAAGCTTACGGATGATATCGGAAAAAATCTTGGCATCGATGGCAACCTTGCCTCGCTGTTCAATCTCTCCCTTTATTACAGTCTCAATACCAAGCTCCATGTCATTGGCGGTGAGCTTAATCTCTCCGGCGGACGCATCAATAAGTATACATTCTAATATAGTCATTGTTGTTCTTGAAGGTATTGCCTTGAGAACTATGCTTACACCTGCTAAGAGGTCTGATTTGGTACATATAATTTTCATTGTGAAAAACTCCTTTCGGGTGGAATGTAAAGTTGAACGGGTTAATAA
>ERZ1034998.1539-NODE-1539-length-13377-cov-6.079192_pt1 | contig 13377 bp, 5 predicted proteins | sample MGYA00520621_ERZ1034998 | MGnify/ENA primary metagenome ERZ1034998 (study PRJEB33766, sample SAMN09781748) | gut metagenome | biome: gut microbiome | host: Homo sapiens | place: Madagascar | study: EMG produced TPA metagenomics assembly of the PRJNA485056 data...
GATATTCAGATCTCCACTCAGCTTACTGCATCCACTGAACGCATACGCTCCGATTGTCTGCAGACTTTTTGGCAGGGTTAGTTCTCCGTCTAATCCGCTGCAGCCATTAAACGCATACTCCCCGATTTCTGTCACACTGTCCGGAATATCCAGATCTCCTGTTATGGACGAGCAGTTCTGAAATGCTCGCGCACCAATCTTCTCTAATCCTTCCGGCAGTTTCACTTTTACTATCGTCTTATTATTCTGGAATGCTCCCGTTCCGATCTCCGTCACGCCATCCGGAATTACAACCTCTTCCTCATTACCAACATACGCTGTCAGCACTCCGTTTTCAATTATAAAGTCTTCACTTCCGGTTTCTTTTATTCTGGTCTGCGGTTTCAGCATGGATCCATACGCTTCACTGTATGCCCGATAGCTTCCTGCCGGTACATAGATTGTCTCCAGACTGCTCAATCCGTCGTTTCCGAAATAATAACTTCCCGTAGAATCGTAATACTCCGTCTGGAAAATTGGTGGCACTGCTGACAGATATGTCACCTCTGTCACCCCATTGCATCCACTTACTGCCCTGCCATGTATGCTTGTCAGTTTTTCTCCGTATACTATACTTTTCAGTGCGCTGCAGTATCGGAAAGCATAACTGTCTATCTGCGTTACATTTTTTCCTGCCTGCAGTGATTCAAGCTTCTCGCATCCAGAAAATGCATATTCTCTAATATATGTCACACTGTCCGGGATACTCAGTTCCCCCGTAAATCCGCTACAGTACCCGAATGCCTCATTCTTAATCCCTGTCACTCCATCCGGGATTACAAGCTCCCCTGTTAATCCTGAACAGCCACTAAATGTACCGCTGTTAATCAATGTTATCCCTGTTGATATATGCAGTTCTCCCGTAAAGCCGGTACAGTTGCAAAAAGCAAAGCTTCCGATTTCTGTCACACTGTCCGGGATATTCAGATCTCCACTCAGCTTACTGCATCCACTGAACGCATACGCTCCGATTTCTTCCAATCCTTTCGTATCCCCATTTTCATCTACATACTCCGGGAACCGCAACTCGCATTTAAGGTTTGTACAATTATAAAACGCTTTATCCCCTATCTTTTTTAAAGTATTCGGAAATGAGACGCTTTCTATATTTGTATTTTCCGCAAATACTTCATTAAGAATCTCGGTAACGCCTTCCGGAATTACGATATCTTTATTGGTCCCCGAATACGCAGTCAGAATCCCATCCTGTATTGTAAATCCCTGCGCATCCGTTTCCGGCTGACTTTGTGAATCACCAATGCTTTCGTCTACTCCACTTAATGGTTCTTCCACAGATTCTGCTGCCTCATTGACGACATCCATAGAACCTTCTTCCTGTCCCGTGGTATTTTCCTCTTGCGTCGTTGTCTCCTCCGGTGACTCTTCAACCACGCTCTCCTGTACAGCATCTGCATCCTTTGCATATATATGTAATGCAGGCATTGTAACACTTGATATCATAAGATTCACTGCCAATACACTTGCTAATATTTTCTTATAATGCTTCATATAGAACCCTCCATTATTCCTAATCTTACACTGTTCATGTTCGTCCAATTAGTTGTATTCTATCACAATTTTTACACACTTTTCGTAATCATGCATTTTCGGTTCATATTCCGTCAAAATTGATTGCTATCTACCTATTACCGCTAGCTACTCCCTATTTCATCCTAGCTTCATAGAGTAAAACCTTGCCGTAGTGTTTCCTTTTCCCTTCGGCTGATTCCTCTATAACACAAAAGACAGGTGGAATATCTCCATCTGTCTTTGTTGTGCCAGTTTCCTAGCCTAATTTGTTCTGATTATAAACAACTTATGTTTTTCCTCTCCGATATTTTTTATCTCATCAACTCTATCAGTACATCATAAACTTCCTTCGCCACCGCCAGTTTGTACATTAACCTGCTCGGCTGCTGTGGTATCTCCACCTCATACGAATGCACAGAGTCTTTCATTTTTATCGCAAAATAAACCTGTCCCGGTGTCGATGCTTTGGGATTTTCCGGGTCCACATTGCCCATCGTTCCTGTCACACCGATTCCGATATCCGCCCGATACGTACACGCACATGCAGCAGCCATCGCCTCTGCAGTTTCTTTGGAATACACGGTATGTGTATCAATCGTCTCCGCAGGCACACCCATCATGATTTTTGCTTCGTTGCAATAAGTAATACTCGCTCCCTTGAAGATTGCCGAAGCACCCTCCGTATCTGTGATGAGCGATGCAATCTGTCCGGCAGTCGCACTCTCCATCGTCGTAATCGACATGTTCCACCCGATCAAAAGCTCTGTCAGTTTACGATAGTCCTGACGGATATCCTTCTCGACATATTTTTTCTTCACCGGACGTACTTTGGGTTCTTTCTGCTTGTCTGTCTTCTCTTTTTTTGTCTTCTCCTGCTTCACTGTGTCTGGACTGCGCAAGAGGTTTTCATCCTCACAATATGGGCAGATTTTGTATCTGTCGCCGTTATAGAAATGACCATTTTCACATTTTTTTATATTCATATCCATTACCTTCTTTTGATTTTCGAAACATGATTTGCCAACGCAATGCTCTATAACCTATGGTAAATGGTTTTGCATATTTTTTCAATATCTAAGTGTGAACTTTTTGTCGGTCTGTTCTTATGGAACCGTCAGATTTGGATTCTGATCCCGCACTTGCGCCTTAAAATCATTGACTGCTTCCTCCGCTGTTGCGCACATCCCCTCTTTGTACATCTCACAGGAACTTTTCGCTAACCATTCCAGCTCAATATCATAGATCGAATAGTTTTTACCATCTATCTTCTTCGCTGTTTCCTGCCAAATTGACAACGCATCCTGATTTCCAAGTACATAAACCGATCCGAGTCCATCCGCGATCATCTTATCCACCGCCGCCTTATTATTTACATAATCCAATGTTTCATCACTCAACTGATACATCACATCCGTGTCACAACAGAGTGTATAGAGCACGAGTGCAGCCAGTTCTTTGTTCGTGCACTGGTTTGTAACACCCAGATACGTGCCTCCCCAGAAATATGCGGACGGTCCCTGGCAGATATTTCTCTTTCCATAAGTGTCGGATCCTTCTTCATCATTTATTGACCAATACACAAACCATGGACATCCAAAATATCCAAATACGTTCTTTGTAAAATCTGTATTCCACCCGTCTGTCCACTGCCCATTGTTATTCGTATATCCGTTATCATACAGTCTCTTTGCAAGCTCAAAATAACGAGTTACAGATGAGTCTACGGAAAAGACATTTTGATTCACCCATGCTGCATCCTTTTGCCCAAACACAGGCTTACTTATCTCATCCGTACCGGATAACATCTTATATCCGGCATCCTTCATCTTCTGTGCAGTATCCATAAACGTATCCCAGTCTTTCACATAAGACTGTACCGCAGCCGGATCCGATGTCCCAAGCACTTCCTGTGCGATATCTGTACGATAGACAAAGCATCCGGGGGTTGCCTGCCAGCACATACCCTTTAGCTGTCCATCAACCGTTCCATAGTCTATTGTATACTGATATGCCTGACTGTACATAGCATCCGTAATTCCGATATCTGCTAACGCTACATATGTATCTGCTGAAAGCTCTCGTTTTGCTACGTCTACATCATACGCTACAATCGATGGGACTTTTTCACCACCATCGGAAATGGCATTTTCTATCGCACGCTTATACTCATCCGAGGTTCCTCCAAGTCCAAGATTCTCATATAGAATCAAATCCGCATACTGCGGATATTTATCCTTCACATACTGCAGGCGTTCGCCAACTTCCGTGTTCCAGGAATATACATAGATTGGCGCACTGTCCTCCGCCGGCATTGGAAGTGCCTGCGCACCGACCGTCTGTGTATTTGTATTGTTTTCCTTCGGCTTGTTTTCTGATTTGCTTTTTTCTTCTGTTGTTGTTTCTTCCTGCGCTGCCACTGCTTCCGTAGTTGTTTCCTTCTCCTTTGCGAGATAGGAAGTTTCATTCCCTTTGTTTGTGTTCGGCTTTTTCGGATCATTTCCAAGTACGCCGATCAGCACACACACAAGAATCGCGGCACAGAGAATCGGAGCACATATGATGACGATCTTCCGGATCATCTTTTTTGTATCATCCTGTTCTTCCCCGTTTAATGCCTTTTGAAAATCCTCCACCGAATAAAAACGATCTTCCACTTTCACCGCCATCGCCTTCATGATTGCATCATTGATATATTGCGGGATCTCCGGATTCAAAAAACGCGGCTGCGGCAGCGTGTCCGTGACCATACGTCCAACTGATTCCATCGGCATAATACCGGTAAACATCCGGTAAATCGTTGCGCCGAGCGCATAGATGTCCGTCCATGGACCAAACTGAGCCTTGCTCATATATTGCTCCGGCGGTGCAAATCCATGCTTTAAGATCACGGATACTGTCTGATCTTTTAAATCAACCGTCTCCTTTGCCGCACCAAAATCCAGAAGCTTGATAGAAGAATCCGTACAGATAAATATATTGTCCGGGCTGATATCCCGGTGGATCAAACCGCCTTGATGTACCTGTTGCAATGCAGGTAATAAATTGTTGATGATGTACATACCTGTCTGCAGATCCACTTTCTCTCCATTCATGGAAAGATACTGTTTTAACGTACAACCCTCCAGATATTCCATCACCATGTAGGCCGTGTTATTCTCCGAAAAGAAATCAAAGACGCTCACAATTCCCGGGCTTTGGTTAAACCGCGCCAGTTCCTGTGCTTCCTGCAGGAACCGATTTATTCCACGGGAAAATTCGTACCCCGCCTGATCGGTATACACGCTCATCACCGTTTCTCCCGGTCGTCTGCCGGCGACATCCTTCGGGAAATACTCTTTGATTGCAACCGGGCAATTCAGAACGTAATCCCACGCCTGATATGTCACGCCAAATCCGCCGGAACCGATGACATGATCGATGACATAGCGTCCTTGCAGCATGGTTCCATATTGCAAATATGGCATTCCCTCTGTTGTCTGGCCATAGCCATTCATATTTGGTACTTTGATTATAAATGTATTCATTCGTTTCTCCCCTGCCAGTTACTCAACATTTGGAACATAATTATACCGGTATATATTCGAGTAATATATCTTCATGTCATCAAGCCGGAGCAATGCAAGCCTTGAATTCTCCGTCCGCCAGCAACATCCGCAATCAATATTTACAGTCACTGCACCATTTTGCTTATCCACGATCACACCGCCGGCGCCATTATACCGATGATTCACCGTTGGCGTATGTCCATATATGATTACTTTCCCCGGTATGCCAGGCTCTCCATCCGGATATGCCCGCGACCAGATCATCTCATGCCGGTCGCATTGCGACACAGGTTCAGAGATGAACGCATGTACAAGATAAAAAGTCTTCCCTTTCTTGCGCACCTTAAAATAATACGGTAATTCTTCAAAAAAGCTCTTCATCTTGTGGATATAACGCATGCTCTTTCCCTCTGACAAAAGCTGGCCGATCGTTCCGTATTTATCATACGCCTGTGCAATATCCTGACTTAAAGAATTGTAATATTCCAGCAAAAGTTCCTTGTCCTCGGCTTTCATATCGGATGTCAGAATCCACGAAATATCCAGAGATTCGAGTCTGTACCGTTTCATAATCTTGAAAACCTTCTGCTGCATATCATAAAAATCGACAAACTGACAGAATAAATCCTCATGATTTCCTTTGCACATCCGGACATTTTTATCTTTTCTGGCATACACCCAGTCAAACACCTGCTGGGATCCCGGTCCACGGTCGATGATATCTCCCAGTACATACATCCGGTCTGTCCTGTCATTAAATTTTACGCGTTCCAACAGCTGCATAAACTCCCGGTAACAGCCATGGATATCTGCAATTACATATGTGCTCATATATTCTCCTTTAATTTGAAATACTGTTTGTCACAGACAACTTTCCACCTGAAATCGTAAATACATTCCATATACGTCCGGAGCCTCCGGGCACACTCACAACCTGCGGCTGGCTTTCGCCCGGCATGTAAATCTTCACGGTTGCGCCGGATGTTGCAAGCGACCCTGCGCCGGAATAATGCTCCACAAAGTACGTATAACTGCCATTTGAGACATCGTCAATCACGACTGTCTCCGGGCCATATCCGCTTCGGGCATCCACATCCAGACTCGCAATACCAGGGATATCCTGATTCATAAAGCTGACCTCTCCGGATGGCGTCTGCAGATGTGCATCCAGGTCACACGGGTCTGCACCCCATTCCAGCACGATTCTTGCCTGTCCGGACTTTAGCGTGCTGCTCATACTCAGATCCTGTCCTGCCATCGTCATGCCTTTTACGACATTGATTTCAAAAAACTCCGACAAAAATCCCTCTGCTTCCGCGCAGACAGTATAACGTCCTTCGTCAAGATCTACCGAATAATTACCCTGACTGTCTGTCTTCGTCTCGAGTATGACATCCCCATACTGGTTGCCGCTGCCTTCACGGATCGTCAGTTTCGCATCCGCGATACCATAGCCGGTCGATGCATTTATGATCCGTCCGCTCGCAGTTCCATCAAATGTCTCCGCCATAAGGTCTTCCCCCGCACCCGTCTCTGTGATACGGTTCCAGGCAGTTGCCGATGTTATATTTCCATTCTCGTCACTTCCGATTTCAAATATACATCCATAATAATTCACACGGATATAACTGCCATTTGCGCCGGACTTAATCTCCGGTTTTTCCTTGAATATCTCACTAAGCTTCTCATAAGATACCGTACCTGTGAACTGGTTGAACAGCACATCCAGAGAATTCATCACGATATACGATGGCTTTGTGTCTCCGATTGGCGTTCCGGTACTTGAATCAAACGTTACTGTAGATGCATTTACAAAAAATAACTTGATATTCGGATTTGTATAAGCGAAGCTGACACTGTCCCCGCTTTCTCTTGTGAAACTGCCTCCGCCATATGCACTCACATAATCCTGATATCCATTATTCAGACACATGTCCAGAAAATCCTGATTCAGGGACACTTCCTCATCCGATCCGGTCACGGCGTCTGATGCCACATCCGACGTCGGTGCTTCCAAATCACCATAGCTAAGCAGGTTTTTCAAAAGATCCTTGATCCGTTCGCTCTTCGTCTTCTGGTATCCAAGCGTCAAAATCTCATCCGCCTTATCCCGTTCATCAATCTCCATATATGCCATCGCAAGCTGCTCATAGAGATCCTCATCATCCTCATTCAATTCCAATGCTTCATTGTATGCTGTAATCGCAGCCTGATAATTTCCTGCGGACAGGTATTTTTCAGCTGTGACAACCTTTTCTTCATATCTTTTCTTTGTATTTTCTTTTCCGACCAGTAAAATGCCAACCACAATACAGATGATTGCAGCAATACTTCCCACTGCGATTGCAATCCACTTGACGTAATTCACCTTTTTCCCCGGTATATATGGCAATAATTCGCCACAATATTGGCATTCCTGCGCATCGTCTTCATTGTAATTGTTGCAATATGGGCAAATCATGGCTTTCCTCCCTCAATCACTTGATATAACCTTTTGATTTTAGTTCCTCCTGCATCTGTTTTAACTGCAGGATTTTATCATCCTCTGCACCCGATGTGTTCTGTTGATTATACAGACGGATCGTCTGTTCATAATAGGACTCAAACTCCTCATATTTCCGCTCTACCGTCTTTTTTTCTGCCTGCTCTCCATAGATCAGGAAACACATCTGCGTATACAAATGATAGTCGTCCGGATACTCATCCAGCATCGCTGACAGCTTCACCCTTGCAGTATGCCACTGTCCCAGATTCGAATAAACGATTACCAGATTCAACGCGTCTTCATAGGACATCGTTCCCTGCTGTTCGAGTTCTTCCAGGCAGTTCTGTGCCTGTTTATAATCCTGCTGTCTGTGCGCTTCCACTTCGTCCTGCGAAGCAAGACCGATATACGCAGTTGCCAGCAGATGATTTTTCGTCACCCCGTAGTTTTCCGGCAGATTTGCATCTTCGACTGTTTTTCTCATGCTCTCATAATCCTGCATGTTGTAATAAGCTTCACTCAGCATAACCGTCACACGCACCGAATCATCGATATCAATCGTTTGCTGCTTCACATAATTCAGATTGTCGATTGCCTGCCGATACTGCCCCTGCAGCAGATAGACTTCTGCCTGAATCTGCTTTGCATCGAGCTCTTTCAATTCCGACGGATGCGAGTCAATCACGTGCAATGCCCCCTGCAGATCGCCGGATTTTGCTACGCTGATTGCATAATCCCGGTAGCAATCAGATGTCTGTATATATGTAAGTGCCTCCAGAAAATATTCATTGGCTGTATCATACTGCTCCATTGCATAATACGCAGTTGCCATCTGATATAGCAGATTTCCTTTTTTCTCCGGATCATCCTCAAAATATGTATCATACTTCTCGTTATTTAATAGCTCCATATCTTCTTTGATCGCAGATTGCGGATTATAATCTGCCGAAATCTGCAATGTCCGGACATATTCCTTCTGAAACGCTTCCGCCTGCTTCTGTCTCGACTGCCGGTAGAGGAAAATTCCGCCGCATCCAATCAACAGCCCCAGTACACAGCTTCCGGCGATAATCCCGGCGCGTATCGCTTTATATGCAGTCGTATTCTTCCGGATATCCCGGACTGCACGCAGCATCTCTGTCGCCGATTGGTACCGGTCTTCCGGATTTTCCTGCATTGCTTTGTAGATAATTTTCGCAAATGCTTCACTATAAGGAATATCCAATTGCACAATCGGATTTGTGTAATTAATTTCCTGATTCGGTTTGATATGGGTTGCCAGATGATAAAAAGTAGCTCCCAGACTATAGATGTCCGTCCGGGCATCCACGACTGTCGTCTCTACATAGTTACCGGTCAGCGGATCATACACCCACTGCGTGTCTGTCTGTTCCTTCGGCGCATATGCAGCTGTCGCAGCGATCACATGCTGGAAATTGTTCTGCTCCAACGAGATATTAAAATCAATCAGGCAGATGTCACCTTCTGTGTCGAGCATGATATTTGCCGGTTTGATATCACTATGGATAATCGGCGGTGTCTGGCTGTGCAGATATTCCAATACTTCCAAAGCTTCCGTCAGCCACTTGACGAGTTCCTCTTCCGAAAACCATGTGTTGTTTGTAATATAATATTTCAAATCCCGGCCATCAATATAATCCATGACCGTATAGATATCGGTTCCTAACTGAATAAAATCGTAAATCTGTGGAATATAGGAATGTCTGAGATTTTTCATGATGTCAACTTCCGCACGCACATCCAACCGGCCGACGAAGTCCTCTTTAATCTTTTTAATGACCACGTATTTCCGCAGATTGTGATGATATGCCAGGTAGATGACACCCATACCACCTGCTCCGATTTCTTGCACAATCTGATAGGTTCCGTTGATCCATTCGTTTTCCTGTAAAATCTGCATTTTTACTCCTATATACCCATATAGGGAACAGCCGAAACTATTCCCTATATGCTTATCACATTATTTTATTTGTTGTTTTTTCTTACTTCCCGTTCTTTTTCTTCTTTGCAATGAGGAAGGAAATCACAGCTGCTGCAGCAGCAACGGCAATCACGATAATTATGATTGCAACCGGACTTCCGGAATTCAGAACACCCATATTAAATGTGAAGTGAATTTCCTGTACCGTCTCATTTCCTGCTGCATCGTGACATACAACTTTCAATGTCTGATCACCCTTTGCCGGGTCAATCGTAAATGAAACCTTACCATCTGTCATATCTTTCTCTGACTTGATCTGGCTGCCATTTACAGAGATCTGCATATCACCAAACTTGATATTATCATAGGCTTCAACAACGATATTTGCTGCTACACCCTTGTCAAACTTCTGGTTTTCTTCCACACCACTGATGATGCAGGATGGTTTTGTATTATCGATACAGAATTCCATCTCCACATTCTTCGACTTGTTGTCGGATGCATTACCTGCTGTATCCTTGGAAGAAATCGAGATGTTGTATACACCTTCCTTGCTGAATGTGTCTGCATCAAGCTTGTACTCGTATTCCTGCCAATCCTCTTTGTTTGTCTTGTGTGATACCTTATATCCCTTGTTCTCTTCCAGGTTCACAATCTCATTATCTACAGAATAAGATACCGTGTATGAATCCAGTTCATCTACATTCTGCTCGATGATTGCGTACTTATCAGAAGATGTTGCATAGTACTGATCAACGGCTGCCTGCAGTGCATCATTCATGACATAGACTGAACCAAACCGGTTTACTTTGTATGCGATTGTCTCTTCTGTCTCATGGCCAGCCTTATCAACAGCTTTCGCTGTCAGTGTATAGTAATCATCATTATCCTGTGTATGCTGCAAGTCGGCAAAGCTATATGTCTGTCCATGTGCAATATCTGAAACACTGCTTGAGACTTTTGACTTGCCATGCTTACCACCGACAATATTTACTGTCACACCTTCGGTATCATAGTTACCATCTGTCACTGTAACAACCGGTGACACGCTTCCTGTATAAGACTCATCTGCCTTCACACCTGTAATCTTGATTTCCGGTGCTGTCTGGTCAACAGTAAATGACTGCTCCTCGATATTGTTTCCTTCATTTCCTGCCAAATCTACACAGCTTGCCGAAATCGTATAATCAGCATCTCCATTAAATGTAACAGAAGCGGTATGTACATCGCCGCTTGTAGAGAAAGCGCTTACGGATGGAGCACTCACGCTGGAACCATCTACACTGGCTGTAACATTTACTTTTACATCACTTGCATTGAAGTTATGCTCTTTGATTGTGATTGTCGCTGTACGACTGTCACCATAGTACTGTCCGCTGTATGGGTTATTGTTATCAAATGCAATACTCATATCCGGATTTGTCTTATCAATCGTGAACGAATCGGTCCGTCCCAGTGTTCCGACATTGCCTGCTGCATCTCTGGCAGATACTGTAAAGTCATAATCACCATCTTCTGCAAACGGTAATGTCATCACATATGTATAATAAGGCTTACCTGACTCATCCTTCTTTACAACGCTGTCTGTGCTGAAGTTTGGTGCAACATTCATCGGTGCTCCGTTCTTCTTGATATCCAATGTAATTCCACTTGAGATGAAGTTGTAATCTTTAACTTCGATCGTTGCAGTACGTGTTGCATTGAAATATTTCTCATTGACCGGACTATTGTTATCATAAGTTACAGTAACCTTTGGTGCTGTCACATCAATCTTGACTGTCTTTGTCTCTGCATTGATTTTGTGTCCTGCGTTATCCTGTGCAGAGAACCAGAGTTCAATGTTATTACCTTCATTTTTCTTCAATGCAGAAATTACCTGGTCATTTTTGTTCCATGTATACTGCACGCCGGAATTTTCTGTTCTGCTTTCGATATCTTCGCTATACTGTGCAATAATCGCACCATCATCTTTGTTCATAGCAACAAAGGAAACGCTGCTCAATCCGGAATACATATCCTCTGCATAAAGATTCAGCTTGATATCCTCATTGTAGATTCCATTTTCTGCAGCAGATGCATTTACTTCGCGCATCCATGCCTCGGATACTGACTCATGCTTTTCTCCGTCTTCTACTACAATACCCTTCAGATTTCCATTCGCATAAGTATATTTCTTTTCATCTGAAACATTTCCATTGGAATCTTCCAATACAAAGCTAAGCGAACCCTTGAAGTTTGGATTGATCTCAAAGCTCTCAGTAAACATACCTTTTTCCTTTTTCTCTGTGAGCTTATCTCCGGTCACAGTGATCACTTTACCGGTCGAATCCTTCAATGTAAATACAGATTTTTTAAGGGAATCCGCAACCAAATCGTAAGCATGTACCGTTACAACCGCCTTTGTCTCATCAAACTTGCTGTAATCGTCATTCTTTGTTTCCTTTGCTGTCTTCACTTCTACTGTTGGAACGCCAGCCGTTTCACTTCTCAATGTTGGAGCTGTCTTATCGTAAACTATTTCACTTGTAACGGAGTCACCCTTATTAGCTGCCTTATCTTTCGGAGTTACAATAATCTTATATTTCCCTTCGGCAGGCAGTTTAATCTCTTTTGTATAAGTACCATTCTTGTCAGCCCAAGCACCCTTTAACTGTTCTGCAATCCTTGTATCTGTCGTCCCGGCATTGTTTGATACAGTGACTTTATTGCCTGCTTTCTCATTAACATCAAACGCAGCAAAGTCTGGATGCTCTTCTGTCAATGTATATGTGATTGTTCCGTTTGCATTTGAGAAATCCGCATTCAGTTTTGGTGCTACATTATCATATACATAATTAGCCGAAGTCTTCGATTGAGTACTTGCAGTCGCCACATCATAATACTGAGCAACTACATTATACGCCTCATCATTTTCTAAATCACTAGCTGAAATATTATACACCATAGTATTTGGGGTGTTTTTGTCTTTTTCAACCTCTGCTTTGATTGTTTCATCTGCTGAAACAACTTTTACATAAAAGAAATCTTTTTTAACAACGTCTTCATTTTTAGTATCAAACTGAACAGATCCAGTCACTCTATTACCGCTATTAACAAAAATGTTGTCATTATTATTTACCATCAACTTATCCAATGTTGTAGGCGTCTTTATCAATACAACTGTCTTGTCTGCCTTTGCTAATGCATTTTTCTCATCATATGTAATATCTTTCGTTGTAGCATTTCCAGCCTTATCTGTAACGGTGATCGTGGCTTTACTCTTGTCTAACTCCAACGTTTCAGCAAGTTTATTATTACCCATGCTATAACTAGCAGAATATTCATTGTTTTTATCCAGAATAGGACTAGCAGGGATGATTTCATTGTTCGCTACCAGCTCTGATGTCACTGCATTACCTATATCAATATTGTCATCACTAAACTCTACTACAATCTTGCTATTTGCATTATATGCAATATACTTATCTTTCAGATTTGAAAAGTCTCCGCTTTCAGGGAATTTAACAGGTGTAGCTTTTGCACTTGAAATCGTTGGAGCAGTATTATCTACAACAAACTTAACTATTTTTTTAACCGCTTCATGACCATATGTATCGTTAGCCTCAATGGCTATCTCATGCAATCCCTCTTTTAACTCTCCATTTGCAATTTTAACAGTACCAGTAACCGTCTTTACTCCCTGCTTGTTTGTTTCTTCTTTCCAATCATCAGGGGTTAATTTTAATTCGGTAGCATCAAGTGTAATTTTATATTTATTCAAATTAACATCATAAATACTTACCTCAAACCATATTTCCTTGCCTTTTTTTTGATCCTTTGAGTTATTGATATAAGTA
>ERZ1034998.1546-NODE-1546-length-13334-cov-5.233376_pt1 | contig 13334 bp, 15 predicted proteins | sample MGYA00520621_ERZ1034998 | MGnify/ENA primary metagenome ERZ1034998 (study PRJEB33766, sample SAMN09781748) | gut metagenome | biome: gut microbiome | host: Homo sapiens | place: Madagascar | study: EMG produced TPA metagenomics assembly of the PRJNA485056 data...
GTGTGGAGCTGAAGATGCACTTGCGTGCCAACTCGGCGTGCAAAGAGTCACAAAGTGACTCTTTGTTCTGGAAAAATGCATTTGTTTTTTTGGTGAAAATAGTTCAAGTTTATGATGAAAAATGTTCACATTTTCACTTTACAACGGTATATGAACTGATATAATTAAGAAAGTTGAGAAAAAATCAACTATAAGATGAAGGAGATTCATAAAGATGAAGAACGGAATAGAAATCAGATGGCACGGAAGAGGTGGTCAGGGAGCCAAGACGGCAGCACTTCTTCTTGCGGATGTCGCATTTAAGACAGGAGCAAATGTACAGGGCTTTCCGGAGTACGGACCGGAGCGAATGGGCGCTCCGATCACCGCGTACAACCGCATCAGCAGAGAAGTTATCCGTGTGCATTCAAACATTTATACACCGGATCTTGTAGTGGTCGTAGATGAGACCTTGTTAGAGGCTGTAGATGTGACGGCAGGACTTAAGGAAAACGGCGCACTCATTGTCAACACTGCAAAGACGGCCGAGGAGATCCGTCCGCATCTGAAAGGATATAAAGGCAATGTATACACGGTAGACGGAAGAAAGATCTCCGTGGAAGCACTCGGAAAGTATTTCCCCAATTCCCCGATGCTTGCGGCGGCGGTTGCCGTTAGCGGCGTTATGGACTGGGATTCGTTCATCCATGAGATGAGGGCATCCTACATGCACAAGTTCGCCAAGAAGCCGGAGGTTATCGATGGCAACATGAAGGCACTTTCCATGACCTACGATGCGTTAAAGGATGCGCTCGAAGGACAGAGAAGGCTCATGGAGACCGCGTAACAAGCGATAGATATAATACCGTAAACGTAAGAAAGAGAGAACGTTATGAGAACAGATATACATAAAATAAACGAAAAAACACCGCATCAGGAGCTGACAGAAGGGCTTATGACCTTTGCGGGCGGAACCTCCAAGGAGTTCAATACCGGAGAATGGAGAACCAACACGCCGGTCTTTTACGCGGATCTGTGCAAGCAGTGCCTGCTGTGCGTTCCGGTATGCCCGGATTCAAGCATTCCGGTAAAGGATTCCAAGAGACTGGATTTTGATTATGACCACTGCAAGGGCTGTGGGATCTGCGTCAAGGCTTGTCCGTTTGATGCAATCGTGATGAAGGAGGGAAGATAGTCATGGCTAGAAGAGATCGTATGTCAGGAAACGAGGCGGTTTCCTATGCTATCCGTCAGATCAACCCGGATGTTATGCCGGCTTTCCCGATCACACCGTCCACAGAGATCCCGCAGATGGTTTCCAACTACATCGCAAACGGGGAGATGGATACCGAATTTATCCCGGTGGAGAGTGAGCATTCTTCCATGAGTGCAACCATCGGAGCAGAGGCCGCAGGTGCGAGAAGCCTGACCGCTACCTCATCCGCAGGACTTGCCCTTATGTGGGAGGAGCTGTTGCTTGCGGCAAGTAACCGTATGCCATGTGCACTTGCCCTTGTCAACCGTACCCTCTCCGGACCGATCAACATCAACTGCGATCATTCCGACGGAATGGGCGCAAGAGATACCGGATGGATACAGATCTATGCGGAGAACAATCAGGAGGCGTATGACAACTTTGTTCAGGCGTATCCGATCGCGGAGGATGCGCGCGTGCATCTGCCGATCATGATCTGCCAGGACGGTTTTATCACAAGCCATGCGGTAGAAAATATCGAGCTGCTTGAGGATGACGAGGTCAAGGCGTTTGTCGGCGAGTATCATCCGGAAGAATTTCTGCTCAATCCGGGCAAGCCGATCGCAGTCGGTCCGTATTCCGTTTCCAATTATGCGATGGAGGCAAAGAAGAACCAGGAGCTTGCATTGGAGCGTGCCAAGGAAGTGATCCTTGAAGTCGCAAAGAAATATGAAGCCTTATCCGGCAGAAAATACGGTCTGTTCGAGGAGTACAGAACCGAGGATGCCGATTACATCATGCTGATCATGGGATCGGCAGCGGGAACTGCAAAGCAGGCAGTCGATGATCTGCGCGAGCAGGGAAAGAAGGTTGGAGTGATCAAGCTGCGCGTGTTCCGTCCTTTCCCGGCAGAGGAGCTTGCAGAGGCATTAAAGAACTGCAAGGCAGTCGCAATCATGGACAGAACCGAGAGCTACAACGGCAACGGCGGACCGCTCGGCAGTGAAGTCACAGCCGGTTTGTACCGCAAGAAGGTGCTTATTATCGCAGTAAACTATATTTATGGTCTTGCAGGACGCGATTTTACGGTGCAGGAGGTCTATGACATTTTTGCAGAGTTAGAGAACGCGGTAACAAACAACACAGAAGTAGAACAGTACCAGTACATCGGACTGCGCAGGTAAGCACAAGGAGAAAAGCAATGGGCAATTATAATTTGAAGGAAGTATTAAACAAACCGGAGCGGCTTGCTCCGGGACATAGAATGTGTGCGGGCTGTGGAGCGACCATCGGAGTAAGAGCAGTGCTGCGCGCACTTCACGAAGGAGATCATGCGGTGATCGGAAATGCAACCGGATGCCTTGAGGTATCCAGCTACATGTATCCGTATACCGCGTGGGAGGACAGCTACATCCACAATGCGTTTGAGAATGCAGGCGCAACATTAAGCGGTGTGGAGACGGCATATAAGGCGCTGAAAAAGCGCGGCAGACTCCCGGAGGATGTTACCTACAAGTTCATTACCTTCGGTGGAGACGGCGGTACTTATGATATTGGATTCCAGTCACTTTCCGGCGCGATGGAGAGAGGGCATGACATGGTATATGTCTGCTACGACAATGGCGCTTACATGAACACCGGTATCCAGCGTTCTTCCGCAACACCGATGTATGCAGATACCACGACCACCCCGGTCGGCTCACAGTCAAACGGTAAGATGCAGAACCGCAAGGATCTTGCGAGCATCATTGCGGATCACGATGTACCATATGTTGCACAGACCACCTTCACCACAGATTTCAAGGATCTGCATCAGAAGGCAGAGAAGGCAATCTACACCGAGGGCGCATGCTTTTTAAACATCATGACACCATGTCCGAGAGGATGGAGATATGAGATGTCGGACATCATGAAGATCTGCAAGCTGGCAGTTGATACCTGCTACTGGCCGATGTTTGAGGTGGATCACGGTAAGTGGAGACTGACCTATGAGCCGAAGAAAAAGCTCCCGATCGAAGATTTCCTCCACGAGCAGGGGCGCTTTAAGCATCTGTTCAAGCCGGGAAATGAGGATCTGATCGAGCAGTTCCAGGCAGAGGTTGACAGACGTTGGGAAGATTTGCAGTATAAGTGTGCGAGATAGAACATGACATTATTAACCTATCAGGTATTTAAGACTGTGGCAGACATCGGAAGCTTTCACAAGGCGGCAGACATCCTTGGGCTTACGCCGTCTGCCATCAGTCATACAATTTCATCCATGGAGAGTGAGCTTGGCTTTTCCGTTGTGACAAGAAGCAAGAACGGCATCGCACTCACCAACTACGGGGAGCATTTGCTCCCATATGTAAACGCCGTGCTAAACAGCGATGAGAGCTTAAAGCAGGTCATTGACGAGATGAACGGCCTAAAGACCGGATGCGTCAAGATCGGCGTGTTTTCGAGTGTGTGTACCAACTGGCTGCCGGACATCCTGCATTCCTTCCGCGAGAAATACGAGGCTGTCAAGATCGAGGTGTATCAGGGAACCTATGATGAGGTTGCTTACTGGATCAAGACCGGTGTGGTCGACCTTGGCTTTCTGTCGGTGTCGAGTGCGAAGGATATCCCGATCGAGCCGTTATATAAAGATCCGTTAGTGTGTGTGCTCCCGAAGGGAACGAAGCAGCCGGATACGGATTATGTGGGCATCGAGGAGATGCGGATGCATCAATTTGTCACCCAGAGAGAGGGGACGGATGCGGATATCCAGAATTTCCTCAAGGAGAACCATCTGCGCATGGAATCGCGGTATCACGTTGTGGACGACCTTTCCACCGTGCGGCTTGTGGACAAGGGCTTTGGAATCTGTCTGATGCCGGAGCTTGTCATGCGGGATATCCCATATGATGTGGATACGTTTCCGATACGGCCGGAGGCATGCCGTATCATCGGAATTGCGGCGATGAATCCGAACTTTATGGCACCGGCGGTACGGACTATGTATAATCATATTTTAGAGCATTACAAAACGATATAAGTGTGGTATTATAAGATTATGCAGTTTTTAAGGCATGCACATTATAAGGAGGATTAGCAGAATGAAAAAAGGAATGCGATTATTGCTCGGTGCCGTTGCAGCGGTTACACTGCTTACCGGATGCGGAATCGAGTGCAAGTTTACCGTAGACAAATCCGATACGGTTTCACTTAAGGAGGAGATCTATTTTACAAAGGATGAGTTTGAGACACTCTATGGAGATCTCAGTACGGATGAGTTGAAGGAAAATGGATATGCCGGCAAGAAGAAGGTTGACGGAGTGCAGTATTATCTGTTCCGCGCAACCGTGGACGATTATGATGTCAGCCAGTTTGGTGAGGGCGGTGTGCTTAACAGCAAGGAGTTCTACTACTCTGTTGCGGATCAGCAGACGGATGATTCCATCTCAATGTCGGATGAAGATGCACAGAACATGGAAGAACAGCTGCAGGAGAGCTTTTCCTTTGTAGATTTTTCTGTAACCTTCCCGTATAAGGTTGTAGCAACAAATGGTACGCTGTCCAAGGATAAAAAGACAGTTACGTTTGAGGGCATGGGCAAGAATGCAGATGATGTCACAATCTATGCATACACCACCAAGTCAAAGCGAAGCATTGACTCTGATAAGACAAAGCCTACCGTGTCCGGCGTAAAGGATGGCAAGAAGTACAGCAAAGCCGTAACGATCACGTTCAGTGATAAAGACTCCGGTGTCAAGAAGGCAACCTTAAACGGCAAGACGTTTAAGAGCGGCACGAAGGTTTCCAAGAAGGGCAAATACACCCTCAAGGTTACCGACTACGCCGGCAATACAAAGACAGTCAAATTTACGATCAAGTAATGGAACTAAGAGATGAATCTGCCAGAAGAATTTAAGACGAAAATGCAGCAGATGCTTGGAAAGGAGTGGCAGCCGTTTCTGGAATGCTACGAAAAAGACCGCTATCAGGCACTGCGTATGAATCCTTTGAAGAAAGGATTGGACGATACCACATACACATCGGTTCTGCGCCGCTTTGGCGCACAACCGGCTGTGCCGTGGGCAGAAAACGGATATTATTATGGCGATGAGGCAAGACCGGGGAAGCATGTATATCATGAAGCCGGTCTTTACTACATTCAGGAGCCGAGTGCCATGTCGGCGGCTGCGCTGTTGGCTCCACAACCGGGAATGCGGGTGCTGGATCTGTGCGCGGCTCCCGGTGGCAAGAGCACGCAGCTTGCAGCTTTTTTAAAGCAGGAGGGGCTTCTGATCGCCAACGAGATTCACCCGGCGCGCTGCAAAATATTATCACAGAATATCGAGCGTATGGGAATTGCCAATGCGATCGTCACGAACGAGGACAGTGCGCACCTTGCGGACAAATTTCCATCCTATTTCCACGCGATCCTTGTGGATGCACCGTGCTCCGGGGAGGGGATGTTCCGGAAGAACCCTGATGCGATGGATGAGTGGAGTCCGGAACAGGTGGAGCTATGCGCGGCAAGACAGCGTGAAATCCTTGACAATGCGGCGGGAATGCTGATTGCGGGCGGGACGCTGGTGTACTCCACCTGCACGTTTTCAAGGGAGGAGAACGAGGAGACGATCGCTTACTTTTTAGAGCATCACCCGGAATTCTCGGTCAAGGAGGTACAGGCACCCTGGTTTGTGCGGGACGATGAACAGGGAACTTTCCGGCTCTGGCCACACAAGCTGCACGGTGAGGGACATTTTGCCGCGGTTCTTGTGAAAGAGGGAACCTTGCCTGCGTATGGAGCGGCGGAAAGAAGCTTTGCCGATAAAAGAAAGAAAAACTGTCTGGATAAGGCACAGATGCAGGCGCTTGAGGAGTTTTTAAAGGAGACGATCTGCGATGAGAAAAGAGCGTGGATCGGTGCCGGAACATTTACGCTGTTTGGCGATCAGCTTTACCGCATGCCGGAGGATGCACCGGAGCTGAAGGGAATCCATGTCCTTCGCGCAGGGCTTCATATCGGGGAGTTTAAGAAGAACCGGTTTGAGCCGTCACACGCGCTTGCATTATATCTGGGACGTGATGAGGTAAAATGTTCGCTTGACCTTTCCTGCGAGGATGCAAGGGCGGCGGGCTTTGTCCGGGGAGAATCTGTTTTCTTGCAGGAGGCGGATGCAATCCGACCGGCAGATGCCACAAAGGGCTGGTGCCTGGTCTGTGTGGATGGCTGTTCCCTCGGCTGGGGAAAGCGTTCCGGAAACCAGTTAAAAAATCACTACCCGAAGGGCTTGCGCAAGGACCTTTCCACAGAAACTATATAGGGCACTAAAAGAGATCAAGCCTTTTGGGACGCAAAATGCCGTTGAAAAGGCTTGATTTTGCTTATATAATGAAAGTATAGATTTTGGAAAGGAACGTTAGGCTGTGGAAGTAATCGCAAAGATTCATACAGATTTCCCGGATAAGTTTGGAATCCCAAGACAGAGTGGACTGGTTCCGACGCTCAAGGCGCGGATCATTTTTGAACCGCAGTACCGCGGTGTGGACTGGATCAAGGGAATCGAAGAGTATTCCCATCTGTGGCTGATCTGGGAATTTTCAAAGGCAAAGAAGACGCATTACAGCGCGACGGTAACTCCGCCGAGGCTTGGAGGAAAAGTCCGCAAGGGCGTGTTTGCCACGCGGTCGCCATTTCGCCCGAATTCGATGGGGTTATCCTCGGTAAGGCTGGAGCAGGTAGTGCTAGAGGGTGACGAGGCTCCGTATCTTGTCGTATCGGGGGCGGATCTGTTAGATGGCACTCCAATCTTTGACATCAAGCCGTATCTGCCGTATACAGACGCACACCCGGAGGCGGGCGGCAGCTTTGGCGAGGCGCATAAGGATGATGGGATCTCGGTGTCATTTCCGCGGGAGCTGGCGGCGGACATGCCGGAGGAGACTTACCGGACGATCCTTGCGGTACTGGCGCAGGATCCAAGGGCGGCGTACAACAAGAAGCCGGATTATATGTATGGGATGGCATTTGGGGAATATGACATCCGGTTTGTGATCGAGGATAATGTGCTGTGCGTGCGGGAAGTGGTATCGGGACGCGCTGCAAAGGTGAAATAGAGACCGCTTCCTGTGGACACAAACGTTTGCCCAAAATGGGGCAGCAGGCTTGATAAATACCGGAAAATGGCATATAATTTTGAGAGCGGAAAAGAGATTTTTAAGAAGAGAGGTAAAACATAATGAAAAAGGTGGAAGACTATATCAGAACAATACCGGATTTCCCGGAACCGGGGATTTTATTCCGTGATGTGACGAGTGTTGTGCAGGATGCAGATGGGTTAAAGCTTGCAATCGATGAGATGGTAAAGCTGCTTGACGGTGTGGATTGTGATGTGATCGCAGGCGCAGAGTCAAGAGGATTTATCTTCGGTATGCCGATCGCATATCTGTTGCACAAGCCGTTTGTCCTGATCCGTAAGGCTGGAAAGCTTCCATGTGAGACCGTGTCTGAGACGTATGACCTTGAGTACGGCACAGCAACGATCGAGATTCATAAGGATGCGGTTAAGCCGGGACAGAAGGTAGTTCTGGTGGATGATCTTATCGCGACCGGCGGAACAATGAAGGCTGCTGCACATCTGGTAGAACAGCTGGGCGGCGAGGTTGTCAAGATGCTTTTCCTGATCGAGCTTGCAGGGCTTGAAGGAAGAAAACTGCTGAGCAATTACGATATTGCTTCTGTTGTTTCTTATGACGGCAAATAATTAAAAACGACAAAGCTTCGGAAGCGTATACGCCTCTGCGAAAAGCTTCTGAATAGTTACAACAAATCGATGCATACTATCTTATGAAACCGCAAGGAAGATGGAAAGGAGAGATGGTATGGATCAGAAGGTTGGAACCGGGAGTCTCTGTTTTACAGAGGCTCCTTTTATTTTGGAAAGTGCTTCTGTTGTCGGAACCAAGGAGGGAGAAGGACCACTCGGAAGCTGCTTTGATGTCATCGGGGAGAATGACAAATTTGGCGCGGACAACTGGGAGGGCGCTGAGAGCAGCATGCAGAAGGCGGCGCTGACGCTCGCGCTCGGAAAAGCGGATTACAAAGCAGGGGAGATGCGTTATCTGTTTGCGGGGGATCTGCTCGGACAGACAATCGCGACATCGTTTGGACTGAAATCCTTTGAAATTCCAATGTTTGGTGTATATGGGGCATGCTCGACCTGTGGGGAGTCGCTTGCACTGGCTTCCATGACGCTTGCCGGGGGCTATGCGGATCGTGTTGCGGTCGTGACCTCGAGCCATTTTGCCAGCGCGGAGAAACAGTTCCGATTTCCCTTGGAATACGCCAATCAAAGGCCCGTATGTGCTACCTGGACGGTTACCGGTTCCGGATCCTTTGTACTCATAAGTGCAGAGGAACAGAAGCTGAAAAAGGCGGATGTATTGGCGCGGATCACAGGAATCACGACCGGAAAGATCGTGGATTACGGAATCAGGGACTCCATGAATATGGGAGCTGCAATGGCACCTGCAGCGTGTGACCTGATTGCAGCACATCTTGCAGATTATGACCGCAAGCCGGAGGACTATGACAAGATCGTTACCGGCGATCTTGGGACGGTCGGGCAGGAAATCCTGTTTCAGCTCATGCGTGAGCGGGGGTACGATATTACAAAGGTGCATGAGGATTGCGGAATGAAGATCTTCGATGGAAATTCACAAGGAACCGGAGCCGGAGGTTCCGGCTGTGGCTGTTCGGCGGTGACACTAAGCGCGCATTATCTTCCAATGTTAAAGAGCGGGGAGCTAAAACGGATCCTGTTTGTGCCGACTGGGGCACTATTATCTCCGGTCAGCTTCAATGAGGGACAGACAATCCCCGGAATTGCACATGGAATTGTGCTCGAACATGTAGAAAATAAATAGTGAACCATGTTCACGTTTTGAAAATAAGCCTTTTGGACAAAAATAGGCTGGATGGGAGAATGATAAGTATGTCGTATGTAAATGCATTCTGGGTAGGCGGACTGATCTGCGCCATCGTCCAGATTCTGATGGAAAAGACGAAGATGCTTCCTGGAAGGATCATGGTGCTTTTGGTATGCACGGGCGCGGTGCTCGGAGCGCTTTCAATCTATGAGCCGTTCGTGGATTTCGCGGGAGCAGGTGCGAGCGTGCCGCTCCTTGGATTTGGAAATGTACTCTGGCAGGGCGTGAAGGAGGCTGTGGACGAGGAAGGCTTTATGGGACTTTTTATGGGTGGTTTCAAAGCCTGTGCGGTAGGTGTGTCGGCGGCACTGATCTTTTCTTATATTGCATCACTGATCTGCGAGCCGAAAATGAAGAAATAGAGGACGGATTTATTGATAATTTTACGATGCCATGCTATGATGAACAATAGTTCAATATGAACAAGTTCAAAAGGCAGGGCAGACAGATGAACCATCGGGTAACTTCTAAAGAACAGATTTTAGACCGTGCAATGGAGATTGCAATGGAGGAGGGCATTGATGCTGTGAATATACGGCGGCTTGCCGCGTCCTGCCAGATCGCGATCGGCTCGGTCTATAATTATTTTAAGGACAAAAACGCAATCATCTCAGAGGTCGCGGAGCGCTTCTGGGGAGGAATCCTTGCTGATCAGGAAAAGGTCTACCGGAGTGGAATGGAGTTTACGGTTTTTCTGGAGCAGTATTACCGCTACCTGTACGGAAGGCTGGCGCGCTACGATAAGAGCTGGCTGATGGGGATGAGTGCAAGATCGCCGGAGAAGGCTGCAATCGGGCTTTTACAGGAGGCAATACGCAATGACCGCCGTGTGGACCGCTCAATCTGGAATATGGAATTGAACGAGGACGCATTTTGCGAGTACGTTATGACGAACATCATGGCGCTGCTTCGGGCAGGGGAAAACAACTGCCGTTTCTTTATTTTTTTGCTGGAACATTTGCTGTATCATGCATAGTTTTGTGGAAAACGCATCATACTAATCTCGATCAACAAAAAGGAGAGATGTATGATGAAAAAATTGCGTATTTTGTTTCTGGGCTGCCTGCTGGTGGCGAGCGCATGCGCATTTGTCGCATGTGGCAACAACGATAACAATGCAAATCCGAATCCGAATACCAACAACACTGGGAAACCCAATACCGTAGGTCCTACGGTGGATGACGGAATCGACAATACCAATCCAAACGGAACAAACGACATCAACAACAACGGCAATTCCGTAGAGAATCAGTTGGAGGATGCCGGACAGGATCTGGAGAATATGGGTAATGATGCGCTGGACGCGATCGAGAACGGAGCCGGAGCAGCCGGTGACGCAGTCGAGGATGGTGTGCAGAAAGTTGAGGATGTTATCGATGGTAATACCGGAGACGCCAGCAGTACCAATGGCGCAGGTGCAAATCAATAACAAAGAAATTCCCGGCAGAATCATTCTGTCGGGAATTTGATGGAGGACGCTTCATGCAGACAAAAGAAAACAGATATATTGAATATAAGGAAGCATACCGGAAACGTATGGCTTTTTTCAAGGAGCGCGAAGGACTTACAAAGGTGCTTTGCATCATCAACAAGTTCCTTACATACACCGTGTTTGTGTTATATCCGCTCTTGCTTATCTGGCTGCTGCTGTTTAAAAAGGAACTGCTTTTTGCAGCAGTTGTTGTGCCGTTGGATTCGTTTATCATCCTTTCTGTGGCACGTTATCTGATCAACCGCCGCCGCCCGTATGAATATTATGGGACACCGTCCGCAACCGCAAAGACAACCCGTGGCAGATCGTTTCCGAGCCGCCATGTTTTCTCTGCGTTTGTGATCGCAGTGACCTTTCTGGCAGTCGGACCACAGCCGGCAGTAGGGTATATGCTGCTTCTTGTCGGAGTGGTTCTCGCAGCGATCCGCTTCCTGCTTGGAGTACATTTTATCAGCGATGTTGTGGCTGGTGCGGTTTTTGGCATTTTTGCCGGTGCGGTGGGCTATCTGCTATTGATTTAGGCTGCGGTACTGAACCGGTGTCATCTGGAATGCCTTTTTGAACACGCGGCTGAAGTGCTCCGCATTTGGATAACCGATGGAATATGAGATATTTTCAATCGTCATATTGCCGTTCCGCAGAAGCGTTTTCGCTTTCTTGAGGCGGATCTGCGTCACATGCTCGCCGAAGGTCTTTCCGGACTTATCCTTAATATATTTTGATACATAAGGTGTGGACAGGTGAAACTCTTCCGCAAGGCTCTCAAGGGTGACGGTGCGGTAATTGGACTGAATATAATTGATCATGGCAAGAAGGCGGTCATCTCGATTGCCTTCTTCTTTTTCTAATTGCGGGAGCTTATTGACGGCAACGACAAGCGCGTGGATGGATGCCTTGATGATGTCTTCGTCAATGCCCGCCCCGAAGTAGGACGCTCCGTTGCAGAGGATTCCGACGTAAGCCATTGCCTTTGAGGAAGATCCGCGGGAGAGCGCATGCTCCTCATACACGGAAAGCTCGTAGCTGATACCGAAAAATTCCTTGATCGTGTTGCTTACGGCATCGAGGCGGCCATTGCCGTTGGCATCTACGATCGCTTTTTTGTCCCCATAGGAGATGGTTGCCTCTGCCATGATCCCGTCACTTTGCCTGAAGTGGCATTCGCTGATGGAAAAATGCGGCATATAGTGGACATAATTGTCACAGAAGATCTCATATACCCACTGCGGGGACAGCTCTTTGTGCTCCTCGTCGGATACCTGCTTGACGGCATAGCCGACCTCCTCGCGCATTTTATCCGGAATGGAGATGGAGAAGTTCTGCTTTAAGATGTATGCGACACCGCCCTTGCCAGACTGGCTGTTGATGCGGATGACATCGGAGTCATAGGTGCGTCCGACATCCACCGGATCGATCGGAAGATACGGAACGGTCCAGGTGGTCAGCTTCTTTTCGGCGCGGTAATTCATGCCCTTGGCAATCGCGTCCTGATGCGAACCGGAAAATGCGGTAAACACAAGATCACCGGCGTATGGCTGGCGCGGGGATACCTGCATACCGGTCAGACGCTCATAGGTTTCGCGGATCTTCGGCATATTGGCAAAATCAAGTCCCGGATCGATACCATAGGAGAACATGTTCATGGCAACGGTGATCAGATCGACATTGCCGGTGCGTTCGCCATTCCCAAACAGTGTTCCTTCCACGCGGTCGGCGCCTGCAAGGACTGCAAGCTCGGCATCACTCACGCCACAGCCTCTGTCGTTGTGCGGATGTACACTTAAGATGACGTTATCACGGTATTTTAAGTGTGTACTTATATATTCGATCTGTGATGCAAAAATGTGTGGCATGGCGGTCTCCACGGTCGCAGGGATGTTGATGATCGCCTTCTGGCCGGAAACTGGCTGCCACACGTCAAGAACCGCGTTGCAGACCTCGGCTGCATATTCGATCTCTGTGCCGTGGAAGCTCTCCGGGCTGTACTCGAAAGAAAAATTGCCCTCCGTCTCGGCTGCAAGCTGTTTTAACAGAAGCGCACCATCGACTGCAAGCTGCTTGATTTCCTGTGGGCTTTTCTTAAAAACCTGCTCGCGCTGTGCAACGGAGGTGGAATTGTACAAATGGATGACTGCTCTCGGCGCACCCTTTACCGCCTCGAAGGTTTTCTTTATAATATGAGGTCTTGCCTGCGTGAGCACCTGCACGGTGACATCATCCGGGATCATGCCGCGCTCGATCAGAGCCCGCATGAAATCAAATTCTGTCTCGGATGCGGCAGGAAAACCAACTTCGATCTCTTTAAATCCGATATCTACCAGCATCTGGAAAAATTCAATCTTTTCTTCCAGTCCCATCGGCTCAATCAGAGCCTGGTTGCCGTCCCTTAAGTCTACGGAGCACCAGACCGGCGGTTTTTCAATATAATCTTTTTTCGTCCACTCCATGCAGGAGACTGGCGGTAAAAAGTATTGTCTTTCATATTTCTCAACATGCTTCATAGCGTTACATCCTCTTTTCTTTCAGATTCCTTTACCTATATCATTGCAGCGGCATATTATGCCGGCAGCCCTTGCGGACTGCCTTATGCGGGATTGAATCGTGGCGATAATAATAGAAAGTGAAAATATGTCAGCTGTGATGATATATCTTAATAAAACGTATCATAGCATAGATGCGCAAGAAAGAGAATGATTATATTTAATC
>ERZ1034998.1547-NODE-1547-length-13330-cov-76.172806_pt1 | contig 13330 bp, 10 predicted proteins | sample MGYA00520621_ERZ1034998 | MGnify/ENA primary metagenome ERZ1034998 (study PRJEB33766, sample SAMN09781748) | gut metagenome | biome: gut microbiome | host: Homo sapiens | place: Madagascar | study: EMG produced TPA metagenomics assembly of the PRJNA485056 data...
AACGCATAAAAACACCCTCCTTACTGGTTGTCCAGTAAAGAGGGTACATATCATAGAAGAATTCATCCCATCGGGGCTTTCTGTTTACGCGAGAAACTCGCAAAGTGTGTTTCTCGTAGTTTATTCTTTTAATTCTGTGTCAGTGGAGTATTGACTGCATGCTCTACAGACTGGTCAGTTGCTGTACCGGCACCACTTAAAGACTGTTCAGAGGACTGCTCAGTGGATTTCTCAGTGGACTGGGTAGAACCTTCTGTATCAGTAGAAGGCTGTTCTGTTTCGGTAGTAGGCTCTTCCGTATGTTCTACATCCGGATCCTCATAGAGGAACTCGTTGGAGCTTCGGAAGATGGTGCTGCTGGAACCTACAATGTTAGCAACAATCGTATCGCCGTCTTCAATGTCGTCAAGATTAATCTTTAACATGGTGCTTCCTAAGAAGGAAGTGGATACCTTCTCTCCGTTGACATAAATTTTCGTCCAAGGAGTAAATCCGGAGCCGTAAATACATAACTTATTGTCATCGGATTTCCATACACTGTTAATCGTTACATCATCAATACCCATAACCAGATCACTTGCTGGATATTTATCTGTTCCGTTGTAAGCATAACGTTTTCCGTAAAGAAGGTCATACTGTAAATTCTCTAAGTTCTCGTCGTAAGAAGCAGAACCCTTCTGGCTCTGGATGTAAGAGAACATGGTTCCTTTGTGGATGTCAAGCTGGTTGGTGATGTTTGCTAATAATTCATAAGCAGCACAGTCAGCATCCTGTTTTGGTAAATTAAAGTTGTTCCAGGTAACATATTTGGTTTTGAAAATGTCACCGGATACCATATCATCATCGGTCAGTCCCATGGTAGGAAGGTGGTCGCCGAAGAATACCACGATGGTCTTTTCATCCCGTTTGGAAAGCTCTTCGGTTAAGTTGCCGATGAATTTATCTACTTCGTGAATCATGTTAATGTAATATTCCCACCGATTGTTAGAAGCCTCATCTGCAGCACCGCTTACTGCAATTTCCGGATTTTCAAGAATCTTTTCAGTAGGATAATCACCATGTCCCTGTACGGTAATGGTATATACCAGATCTGACTGGTCAGGGGTAGAATCCATAGCCTTTAAGGTTTCACTGATTAAGATGTTATCAGTTGGCCAGGAACCAAGTGGTGTGTACTCCTGAATGTTCATACACTCTTTACTGGTGAAACTGTCAAATCCCATCAGGGAGAAGGCGTTGGCACGGCTGTAGAAGTTACCACCGTTGTTATGTACAACATGTGTACCATAGCCGAGACTTCCAAGGTCGGAAGCAATACTTTCACAACTGTCGATTTCTTTTAAAGTAGTCTTATATGGGTATTCGCCGGTACCAAAATACTGCATGCTCATACCGGTTAATACTTCAAATTCAGTATTGGCTGTTCCGGCACCTACAACAGGAACTTTTAAGTAACCGGAAGAATAGTTGTTTAATAAGTTGTGAAAATTTGGAACCGGATCTTCTGAAGTCTGTAAGAACTTAACATCAGAGGGATCTACAAAGGATTCCAGTAAAACAACAATAATATTTGGCGTATCTTCGGCAGCTTCGGTAGTTTCTTCCGGAACGGAAGCCCCTATTTTGGCAATACGCTCTTCGGAATAACTGTCCGGTTTACTCATACCACGGTCAACAACGCTGGATGAGAAACCGTAGACAAAACCATAATTTTCATAGCCCTGTGCAATATTGGCAAAATAGGAAGCAACAATATTATTGGACTGGGCTGCCTTGGTAGTTACCGGTAACATCAGGAAGATAACAGCAACCATAAGCGGACTTACAATCCAGTTGATTTTGCCCTGATATTTTGGTCCTTTGATAAAAAGCCAGATACAGAAAAGCAGGAAAAGACCGACTACGATAATAACGGCGAGTGCTTCACCAAAGGTAAAGTATTTGGTGTTCTGCATGGCAAATAAGTCAGACAGACATTTCAAATCTGTAAAACCAAATGGAGTTACACGTTTGGAAAGAATAACACCATTGATGGTTCCAAGGAAAAGCCAGAAGCCGCTGATTAAGAGACGGGCAAGTGTTCTTCTTCGAATCAGATAGACCAGGGATAAACTTGCAAAAATAATAAATGAGTTATAAAGGTAAGCAATGGTGTGTCCTGCAATAAAGGAAAATGCAGAAAGCACATTTCGTCTGGAAATACATTCAATCACCAGAACAAGGAAACAGGACAGTAACAGATGGAATACCAAAGAGTATTTGTTCATAATCACAACTGCACGGTCAAGGTGTGGATGTGGTTTCTTCTCCCGGTTCTTAAAAGTATTTATTTTGTTTTTTAGTTTAAAAAATAAGTTCTTACACTTACTTGAAAAAGAATATTTTTCTCTCATAATAATGGTTCTCCTCCCAGTAGATTACACACTTTTTACATATAATTTACTTTTGACTGAATAAGGATATATCTATTTAAGAAAAAAAACAACGGTAAATCTCGATAAAAATTTATTAATATTTCATTAAAAAGAATCCAAAATGTATAATAGAAGGGAAAGAAGTTGGCAAAAAAGCCATTTTGTGCTATCCTTTTTTTATAAAAACCAGGTTCGCAGAGAGGCAGATAGGTGAATCTGACAGTAAGGTGAGGAAAGAGAAATGCTGGAATTAAAAGACATTAGTTTTCAGGTAAATGATGAAACAGCAGACAAGGAAATATTAAAAAATATCAATCTGAAGATAGAAGACCGGTTTGTGGCAATTACCGGACCAAACGGTGGAGGTAAATCCACGCTGGCGAAGCTGATTGCCGGAATAGTAACACCAACTTCCGGACAGATTTTATTGGATGGAGAGGATATTACAGGATTATCCATTACCGAACGGGCAAGAAAGGGAATCAGCTTTGCGTTTCAGCAGCCGGTAAGATTTAAGGGATTGACCGTAAAGGATTTGATTACACTGGCATCGGGAAAAGATATTTCCATCAGTCAGGCATGTTCCTATCTTTCAGAAGTAGGACTTTGCGCAAAGGATTATATTGGCAGGGAGGTAAATGACAGCCTTTCCGGTGGGGAGTTAAAGCGTATCGAGATTGCAATGATAATTGCAAGAGGAACCAAATTATCCATATTTGATGAGCCGGAGGCAGGAATTGACCTTTGGAGTTTTAACAATCTGATTCAGGTATTTGAGAATATGTATCAGAAAATCAATGGCTCGATTCTGATTATTTCACATCAGGAGAGAATCTTAAACATTGCAGACCGGATTATTGTAATTGCAGATGGAGAAGTAAGCACAGCCGGAAGCCGGGAAGAAGTGCTTCCAAAGCTGTTAGGCAGCAGTGAAGCCTGCTCTACTTTGATGGAAAAATTAGTCTAGGAAAAGGTGAGAAAATGGACAGTATAGAAAAGAATCTTTTAGCAGAGATATCAGATTTGCACAGCGTGCCGGAAGGCGCATATAACATCCGTAACAACGGAAAACTGGAGGCAAGAAATACAACTGCAAATATTGATATTGTAACTAAGAAGGACAAGCCGGGAATTGATATCTATGTAAAACCGGGAACAAAGAATGAGAGTATGCATATTCCGGTTATCTTAAGTGAAAGTGGCTTAAAAGACCTGGTATATAATGATTTTTATATCGGGGAAGGCGCAGATGTGACAATCATTGCGGGATGCGGTATCCACAACTGCGGAGACCAGACGTCACAGCATGATGGAATACACACTTTTTATATAGGAAAGAATGCAAAAGTAAGATATGTGGAAAAGCATTATGGTGAAGGGGATGGAAATGGAGCCAGAGTCTTAAATCCAACTACAGTGATTCACATGGAAGAAGGCGGATTCATGGATATGGACAGTGTCCAGATTAAAGGAGTAGACTCCACAATCCGTACAACCGAAGCAGACCTTAAGGAAGATGCATCCCTTGTGATTCATGAACGTATTATGACTCATGGACAGCAGAAAGCAGAGACAGATTTTACGGTAGATTTAAATGGAGCACATTCCAGTGCAAATGTGGTATCGCGTTCGGTAGCAAAGGGAGATTCCCACCAGAAGTTTGTTTCTTATATTCGTGGTAATAATGCATGTAGCGGACATACAGAATGTGATGCCATCATCATGGACAATGGAAAGGTGGAGGCAATTCCGTCTCTTGCAGCGAATGATATCGATGCAGCATTGATTCATGAGGCAGCAATTGGAAAAATAGCAGGAGAACAGCTGATTAAGCTGATGACACTGGGACTGTCTGAAAAAGAGGCAGAGGAGCAGATTGTAAATGGATTTCTGAAATAGGATATGTATGGGGAATGAAGGGTGCAGGAAAGAACAAACAAGAGAAGAGAAATACCGAAAGAGGCGGAAGAATGGAATAAGATAATATTTGAAATATTATGACGGGTATGGGTATTAAGTGAAGTGGCATCTGTATTTGAACGATGCAAAAGTGGGTGGTAAAAATAAAGTCTGCTGTAGTTCAGACTAAGACAGAATTTTCCCGGGATAATAGAAAAGAGGAATAAATATGTGGCTTGCATATGCATGTGGCTCTGCTTTTTTTGCAGGTATTACGGCAATATTGGCAAAAGTTGGAATTAAGAAAATAGACTCGAATCTTGCAACAGCAATCCGGACGATTGTAGTATTGATCTTTGCATGGATTATGGTACGGCTTACCGGATCTTATACTCCAATCGGAAGTATAGGAACGCGGACGTTAATTTATCTTACATTATCCGGAATAGCGACCGGGGCATCCTGGCTTTGCTATTTTCGGGCATTGCAGCTAGGCGATGTAAACAAAGTAACACCGATTGATAAATCCAGTACAATCCTGACGATGATTCTGGCAGTCATTTTCTTAAATGAAGGACTGAACGAGAAGAAAATTATTGCCATGGTATTGATTGGCGTTGGAACGATGCTCATGATTACCAGAAAGAAAAGCAGTGGCACAAAGAGCCGGGCATGGCTTATCTATGCACTGCTGTCGGCGGTATTTGCCAGCCTGACATCCATCCTTGCCAAGGTGGGAATAGATGGTGTGAATTCCAATCTCGGGACGGCATATCGTACTGGAGTGGTACTTGTTATGGCATGGGTGGTAGTATTTGTGACAAAGAAACAGAAACAGGTCCGGAGTATGACCTTCCGGGATGGAATGTTTCTGATTTTATCCGGAATAGCGACCGGAGCATCCTGGCTTTGTTATTACCGGGCATTGCAGCTGGGCGAAGCCAGTGTAGTGGTGCCGATTGATAAACTAAGCATTGTAGTTACAATTGTATTTTCATCTGTGTTTTTAAATGAAAGACTACAGCCAAAGGCATTCTTTGGATTACTTATGATAGTGGGTGGCACATTGCTGCTGATATAAGCAAAAGCGGAGGAAAAAGTATGCTGGGAAAAAGAAAATCTTATTATGTGGAGAATGGAATCATTCATTTTGCATTTGAATATGGCAAGGGAAGTTTAGAGGTTCTGACAGATAACATTGTAAATGTGTTTGTTCCGTTCGAATGTGAGGAACATCGTTCAAAAGCCATCGAGGGAGAAAAGTCAAAGCATATACATTTTGATGTGCAGGAAGGAATTGACTATCTTGAGGTTCGGACTGCAAAATTAATCATACGCGTATATGATAATTTTATGGTGGATTTTTATGATGTGAATGGACAGCTTCTCTGTGCGGACTATCGTGGTGGAAGGAAATTTGCAACACAGATTAGTGAGAAATTTATCGAATTCTTAAAAGCAGAGGGACATGAGGTGCCACAGGCAACAGATAAGAATTATCATGTGCAGGCTGTAAAACGCATGGAAGGAGACGAAGCCTTCTATGGCTTTGGCGATAAAGCAGGGGTATTAAATAAGAAGAATTATGATTATGAGATGTGGAATACGGATAATCCGGCGGCGCATACGGAAGCCTTTAAAGCATTGTATAAATCAATCCCGTTCTTTATAACATTGCGTGAAAGCTGCGTATACGGAATCTTTTTTGATAATACCTGTAAGACTTATTTTGATCTGGCAAAAGAAAATAAGGAATACTATTTCTTTGGCTCAGACCGTGGCAATCTGGATTATTATTTTATTGCCGGGGATAATATGCCGGAGGTAGTAGCTGATTATACTTATCTGACCGGAAGAACACCGCTTCCGCAGCTTTATACATTAGGCTATCATCAGTCGCGCTGGGGATATGAGACTTCCGCAGAGATCCGCGCAATTGCGGATAAATACCGTGCATTAAAGATTCCGATTGATACGATTCATCTGGATATTGACTATATGGATGGCTACCGGGTCTTTACCTGGAATGAAAAGGACTTTGGCAGACCTGGTGAAGTAATTGAGGATTTAAAGAAAAAAGGATTTAAAATTGTTACCATCATTGACCCGGGTGTCAAATTAGACCCAGGTTATGATATGTATGATGAAGGCATGGAGCAGGGATATTTTGCCAAGACACCGGAAGGAGATACCTATGTAAATGCAGTATGGCCTGGAGATGCGGTATACCCTGACTTTGGAAATCCGAAGGTAAGACAGTGGTGGGGAGAGAAGCAGAAATATCTTGTGGACTTAGGAGTCCGCGGTGTATGGAATGATATGAATGAGCCGGCAAGTTTCCGTGGAGAACTGCCGGAAGATGTCGTGTTTACGGACGAAGACAGACCGTGTGATCATGGCCAGATGCATAATGTCTATGGGCATCTGATGGCAAAGGCTACCTATGAAGGCTTGAAGAAGCAGGATGGCAGAAGACCATTTGTAATCACACGTGCCTGTTACAGTGGTTCCCAAAAGTATACCACAGCATGGACAGGAGATAATCAGAGCCTGTGGGAGCACCTGCGGATGGCAATTCCGCAGATGTGCAATCTGGGATTATCCGGTATGGTATTTATCGGAACAGATGTAGGTGGATTCGGTGCAGATGTGACACCGGAACTGCTGTCAAGATGGATACAGGTCGGCTGCTTTTCACCGTTGTTCCGGAATCATTCTTCCAAGGGTTCTACCAGACAGGAGCCGTGGCTTTTCGGAGAAGAGACATTAAATATTAACCGGAAATATATTGAACTTCGTTATAAATTACTGCCATATCTTTATGATTTATTCCATGAGACGGAGCAGAATGGTATGCCGGTAATCCGTCCACTGGTATTACATTATGAGAAAGATAAAGAAACATGGAATCTCAATGGAGAATTCCTGTTTGGAGAGCGTATGCTGGTAGCTCCTGTAGTAGAGCAGGGAATGACGAAGAAGCTTTTGTATCTGCCGGAGGGAATCTGGTATGACTATGATACAAGGGAAAAATATACCGGAAAGCAGTATATTGTAAAAGACGCACCTCTTGATGTATGTCCGGTTTTTGTAAAAGCAGGAAGCATTATCCCATGTTTTGAACCAATGCAGTATGTGGGAGAAATTGAACTGGATACTCTGATTCTTGATGTATATCCGGGAGAAGGCCGTTATGTGCATTATCAGGATAACGGAGAAGATTTTACATATCAGGATGGTGTATATAATGAATATGAGATGACCATCACAAAGGATGAGACATTAACGGTCCGGATGCTGCATAAAGGCTATGAAAAAGTATATAAGAAATTTGTAGTATGTTACAAAGGACGTAAAAATGAGTTCACATTCAATGGCGAGAAACTGACAGTCTGGCTTTCTTAAAAGAAAGACAGAAGCCGGGAGATGACCGGAGGAGGACTTATATGAAGCGTGGAATTGCATTAAGTGGAGGCGGTACGAAAGGCTCTTATGAACTGGGAGTCTGGAAAGCATTAAATGAACTTGGCATTGATTATCAGATTGTAACCGGAACATCCATAGGTTCCATTAACGGAGCTTTAATGGCAACGGGAGATTATGACAGGGCTTATGAACTATGGAGCACCATAACCATGGAAGATATGATGGAGGATGGAATCAATCTGACGGATACCATAGAGGGCATGTATGACCAGAGAGAGGCAATTGGTCCATTTCTGAAAAAATATATAAAGAATAAAGGCGCAGATATTTCACCTTTTACTGCTTTTATTGAAACTCTGGTAGAAGAGGATAAGATTCGGAAATCAAAGACAGACTTTGGATTGGTTACGGTGGAATTTCCGTCTTTAAAACCCTGTGAACTGACAAAGAGTGACATTCCGGAAGGACTTATGAAAGATTATATTCTGGCATCTTCTGCAATTTTTCCATTATTTCCGATGCATAAAATCGGAGAGACAACGTATCTGGATGGATGCTATTATGATAATCTTCCGATTGACCTTGCTATCCGAATGGGAGCACAGCAGATTATTGCTGTTGATTTACATACATCACCGGCACACGATGCCTATGCAAAGCGGCCGTATGTAACTTATATCAAGCCAAGCCGCTCCCTTGGAACCATGATGAATTTTGACCATGCTCTTTTAATGGCAAATGCCAGAATGGGATACCAGGATACCATGAAGGTTTATGGAAAATATTATGGCTATGTATATACCTTTGAAAAGGAATCCATGGAGAAATACCGCAGGGCAATGGACCGCTTTTTGTATCGGATGACAGAACTGGATTTGCTGGTCAGGGATGAAATTCCGGTAAAACGGTTTGCAAAGAAAAGTGAATTTAATAAAGTACATACACTTCTGGCAGAACGAAGCGAAAAGGAGAAAATGTCACCGAGGGAATATTTCCTTGCAGCGGCAGAAATCTGTGGAGAGGTATTTGATGCAGATACAGCAATTGAATATTCCATGGAACATTTTGTGGAAACACTTCATAAGAAGTTGGCAGATGCAGAGTTAAGACAGGCGACAGAATGTATCGTTGCACATAAATTAAGAGAGCCGGCAGGACTGATTGCAGAGGTTAAAAACTTTGGAAAAGAAATGCTGGTAGCTGCGGCTGCATATTATGCGGCACAACAGGACACACTGACGTCAAAAGAAATTCTGAAACTGCATGCCATGTTCCCAAAGGAACTGACAGCGGTATTATTTCTGATGTCGTTGGAAACAAACAGATAACAGCATTTTTGCCGTCAACAAACAGTCTCTGCTGCATATATTATACTGATGAGAATCAGGAGAGAAGGAAACATTGGATTATAATCAGGATATTTTCTTTAAGATGCAACAGCAGCAGATGCCAGGCAAACAGCCCTTTTACATGACAAATCCAATCCAGAATCTTTACATGACGGAGTTAGAATATCAGAGGGATTTAGACCGCATGAAAGAGATGTATCCGCTGGAGATAAGAAAAGTGCAGGAGCTGGTGGAAGAAGAATGCGATAAGATGGAATATGAGGGAAGTCTCATGTTTGACGAGTATCCGGACCGGCTGATGTTGCGGCAGATTTGTAAGAGAATCCGTGATAAGGCGGGACTTGGGGAAAGCCGGGAAGGAATGGATGCTCCGGAAATTCTTCTGTTTCATGAGATGTTTTACCGCAGATGCCGTTACAGACGCTGCCGCAGATGCTGGTAGCGGATAATAAAATAGAGGTTGAGCTTTTGCAAAAAAGGAATTACAATATAGCTGTCGTTTTTTGATGGCTATATTGTTTGTTTACGTGAGTAGCGAGAAAAATCGCATGCCTGCATGCAGATTTGACGAGCACCGCGATAACTCGAGAAACTCGCAAAGCGTGTTTTTCGTAGTTTAGGAAGATGAGGAATACAGATGAATAAAGGAATGATTCGGGCACTGGTGTTAGCAGGTGTGTTTCTGGTATCAACCGTAGTGTTTAGCTTTTTGACAAATAAAACAAATCCCGATATGACAACAGAACTGGAGGAGGCAACGCTGCCGACTGTCCAGCTTTATTATAAAGAGCAGAAAATCAATGAACTCTACGGGTATGTAGATGAAATGAATGCAGTTTACATGAGGGACAGCATTACGCCGATTGATACGGACAGGCTGCTTCCAATCCGCGTTCAGAATGGAAGCTATGCAGTGGATGAACTTTCCTATGAGATCCGGAGTATGGATACTAAGCGTCTTATTGCAGATGCGAAGGTAGATAGTTATTCCCAGAAGAATGGAGTGATTACAGCAGACCTTCCGATTCAGAATCTTCTGGATTCCAATGCAGAATATCTGTTGATTATACATTTACTGCATGGGGATGATACTTTAAATTATTATACAAGGATTATTGAACCGCAGGATTGTTATGTGAAGGAAAGCATTGATTTTGCAAAAGATTTCCATGAAAAAACATTTCAGGAGGATGGAAGCGGCTCTCTGGCAACTTATATGGAACCGGATTCTTCTGCGGATAATACCACACTTGCCAATGTCAGTATTCATTCCACACTGCGACAGGTAACATGGGATAAATTCAATGGGACCGTTCTGACGGACCCATCGGTAAGCATCAAAGAAATCAATAATTCCTATAATGTAATTCTATTGGATTATGTAGTGACGGCAACCGGAGATAATGGGGAACTGGAATATTATAATGTAGAAGAATATTACCGTGTCCGTTATACCAATGACCGGATGTATCTATTGAATTTTGAGAGAACCATGGATGAAATTTTCCGGGCAGAGAATGATGATTTTTATGAGAATTATTTACAGCTTGGAATATGTTCGTCCGATGTGGAATATAAGAGTAATGAGACAGGAAGTATTCTCTGTTTTGTAAAAGAAGGAGAACTCTGGTGTTACAATGCGACAGAAAAAAAGCTTTCCCAGGTGTTCAGCTTCCGTGGTTATGAGGGGATTGATTCCAGGGAAAATCATAAGGAACATGATATCCGGATTATTAAGGTGGATGAAACAGGAAGTGCTGATTTTGTCGTATATGGTTATATGAACAGGGGAAACCACGAAGGTCAGGTGGGTGTAGGTGTTTATCATTATGACAGCGTGGCAAATACAGTAGAAGAGGAACTGTTTATACCATCCACCCACTCTTACGAAGTGCTGAAATCAGAACTGGGACAGCTGATGTATGAAAATGAAAGTGGAATGTTCTACATTATGATGGGTGGGACACTGTATGAGATTAATCTTGCTACTACCAAAGAAAAGGAAGTAGTCAGCGGATTTGAAACAGGAAATTATGCGGTATCAGAGAATAACCAGTTTGTTGCTTATATTGCAGATGGCAACAGTGACAGCGGTTCGAAAATTACTGTTCTGAATCTGGAGAATTCGAAAAGCTTTGAAGTGGCAGCGGCAGCAGGAACGTATATCCGGCCACTGGCATTTATGGAAGATGATTTTATCTATGGAGAGGCAGATGACAGTGATGTGTATACAGATTCTGCCGGAAATGTACAGTTCCCGATGAATCATATTTATATTGTAGATACGGATGATGAAGAACACGGAGTGTTAAAAGATTATCATAAGGATGGATATTATGTAGCGTCTGTAGAAGTTGTGGATTATACTATTTATCTGAACCGGGAACAATATAACGGTATGGCTTATGTTCCGGCAGAACAGGATACGATTATGAATCGTGAGGGAGATTCTGCAGAAGTAGTCAGCATTCACAGTACGGTAACGGAACGAAAACAGACGCAGCTACAGCTGCAATTATTACAGGAAGAAGAGATAAGCTCGGATCGTCTTCTGACTCCGAAACGGATTGTATTGGAGTCACCGAGAAATGTGAATCTGAAAGAGCCGGAAGAGACAGATTATTATTATGCTTATTCTGCCGGAAGAGTAGTGCTGGCAACAGATAATGCGGCAAAAGCCATTGCAGTGGCAAATGATAATGTGGGCGTTGTGGTAGGAAGCAGACAGCAGTATATCTGGAAGAGGGCAAGAAAATCTTCCCAGTCACCACTGACGATTACAATAGGTGATGCAGATGCATCCGGAACAACGATAGCAAAAGCAATCAATGGTATGCTTTCGATGCAGGGATTAAATGTTGGTGTGGGAGAATTAATGTCATCCGGAAATACACCAAAACAAATTTTAAAGGATACCCTGCAGGACTCTGTAGTCATTGATTTGACCGGAAGCGATCTGGATGCAGTGTTATATTATGTCAATCTGGGAACACCGGTATTTGCCATGAACAGTGGAAGCGAAGCTGTATTGATTACAGGCTATGATAACGCAGGAGTCTATATTTATAATCCGGCAACCGGTGCAACAGAGAAGATGTCAATGACGGATGCACAGAATTTATTTGATACAGCAGGTAATGTATATTTTGCTTATATGAAAATGGCAGAATAGGGATGCAGGCAGAGACAGGCGTGAAAAAGACGCAAAAAACGTATAAAATTGCCTAAAAAAAGCCGAAGTTTTTTGGCAGTTTCGGTATTAGTGCTGTATTTTCACAAAGTCTATTGCAAAATCTGTTCGTGTAGGATATATTAACTTTTGTACTAATTGTACTACTTAGAAGCGAGGAAGATAACATGAGTAGAAAAGAAGTTACAGTTTCAAACGTTTCAAAAAAACACGATAATCCAATTGCAGAGTTGGTTCAGGTTGCCTGCCAGTTTGACAGCAATATTACTCTGGAAAGTGATAACCGTAAAATTAATGCCAAGAGCATCATGGGAATTATGGCATTTAATCCGTCCAAAGGAATGACGGTTAACATTGTTGCAGAGGGAAATGATGAAGAAGAAGCCCTATTAGCAATGGAGAAGTTTTTAGTGTGTGATTAATTTTCAGGGAGGGAATTATAATGCAGAAGAGACCAGTTGAAAAAGCAGCCGAAGTAAAGGCAGCAGTAAAAGCTACAGAGACAAAGGCAGTAGTTAAGGCAGAAGAGGTTAAGGCAGAAGCAAAAGAAGTTGTAGCGAAGAAAGCAGAAACCGTAGTAAAGAAAGCGGAAGAGACAGTTAAGAAGGCAGAGGAGACAGCAAAGAAAGCAGAGACAACTGTAAAAGCAGCAGCAAAGACTACCGCAAAGAAAGCAACCAAGAAAGCAGCGGCTAAGAAAACTACTAAGGTAGAGAAGAAAGAACTTGTACCGGAAGTATTTGTTCAGTTTGATGGTAATGAAGATGTTGTTGCAAACGTGATTGAGAGAGCAAAAGAAGCTTTCACAGCAGACGGACACAGAGCATCCAGCATCAAGTCTTTAAAGGTTTATTTAAAACCGGAAGAATATGCAGCATACTATGTTATAAACGATACATATGCAGGCAAGGTTAACTTATTCTAGTTTTATTTTGCCCATGATATTAAAATGGCTTCGGAATTCCGAAGCCATTTTTGCTGTTGTTATTTATTTCTTGAGTTATAGGACAAAATGTGTTGATGAAAACCGCTTTCAAGCCTTGAAAATAAAG
>ERZ1034998.1548-NODE-1548-length-13329-cov-54.777987_pt1 | contig 13329 bp, 10 predicted proteins | sample MGYA00520621_ERZ1034998 | MGnify/ENA primary metagenome ERZ1034998 (study PRJEB33766, sample SAMN09781748) | gut metagenome | biome: gut microbiome | host: Homo sapiens | place: Madagascar | study: EMG produced TPA metagenomics assembly of the PRJNA485056 data...
ACATATCTCAGGGATGCTCTGTCTATTAATTTCCTACAGTAAATTTACCCGAACGGAAATGCTGTTATATTTGTCAAGTCCATATAAATATGGTAAGATGTACAAAAGCCCGTGTAAGAAAAAGGCGGGTATGGGAGATGAAATGACTTTTCGGACATCGGATATTTTGATCGGGGGGAGCCTGATCATTATCGGGCTGACAGAGATCGCCCATTTGGCAGGCTGCCTGTTAGGGTGGTCTTTTTTGACTGTAACGGATCTGCTGCTGGCAGAGGTGGGAATCGTTCTGCTGGCGGCGATATTATTGTCTGTAATATCCAGACAGAGACGAAAACGGGCCACAGCCGGTAAAAATGATCCGGTTGCGGATCAAAACAGCGGGACAGACACGGCAAAGGAAAAATACACACAGATCCTCACGGGCGTCCTGGTATTTCTGATCCTGCTGCAGATCCTGCGGATCCTGACGGGAAACCGCATGTGGCTGACCGGAGATATGACGGTGGAGACCGTGAACACATTTCTCAGGGAAAATGCTGTTTATACCGTGAATCCTCTCACGGGGACGGCATATTCGATGGGGATGTCCCTACGGTTGAAAATATTGTGCCTGCCCACTCTGTACGGGGCCATCAGCCGTTTTACGGGTATGGCACCCGTAGACGTGGTGTATCGTCTGATCCCCTGCATTACGTTGCTGTTGTCTTATGTAGCTTACGGAAGCCTGGGGAAAGCACTTTTTCCGGAAAATTCTGTGAAAAGACGGACGTTTTTGCTGATCGTGGGAATACTGTTCAGTACAGGGGCCTATATGCCCGGAGTGGATGGTTTTGATGTGTTTTACGGAGGATTCCGCGGTGTGACGATCCGGGCGGCGGTGTTGCTTCCGTATCTGCTGTCCTGTCTGATGGACAGAAAATATACGGGCGTGATCCTTTGCATCCTGGCGGAGGCCTGCATAGTCTGGACCCTGTATGGCGCGGGAGTCTGCCTGCTTGTTACTGTGGCATGGCTGATACTTGGAACGTTGGTTTCCCAGTTCCGGAAACGATGGGAAAAACGGAAAATGACTGATGCACATGGCAGGTCAGGAGAGGAGGCTACAGAATGATGACACTTCTGCAGTCCGCCCTGACAGGCTGGACCGACTATACACAACATGGAAAATTTGCGGCACTTTTGCTGCTGGCGATCCTGTATCTGGGATTTGTCCTCTATGGTTCCGGAAAGGAAGCCAATGCATCCGGGGCGGAAAAAGCACGGAAACGGCTGTATCTTTACGGAGCGCTGGTGACATTTGGCTGTATCTGTCCCGTAACGGCACTGATCCTGTTAAAATACCAGACCGCCTTTTACTCTTATGTATGGATCTGGGCGGCGGTACCCCAGACAGCATTGATCGCATGGGCAGCAACGGACTTTCTGTGTAACTTATTAAAAGAGAAAAGCCTGCGAAACGGGATGGCTGCGCTGATCCTGCTGGGCATCCTGTTCCTGGGTGGAAACCCGGTGTCGGAATGGACCGTGGCACAGACAACGCAGATACCGGCACTGACGGGAATGCCCGGACAGCAACAGGGAACTCCCGCCAGGGAAATTTTGGAGCAGCTTTCTGTATACAATGCGGAAAAAGGAAACTCACGGGAATACAGTCTGTGGGCGCCGAAGGAGGTCATGGAGGCTGCCAGAGCCTACAGCGCTGAGATCCACCCGGTATACGGCAGAAGCATCTGGGATGCATCGCTGGGCAGCTACTCCTATGATACCTATGAGACCTGGCAGGAAGATATGTATCTGTGGATGAGCCACCTGGAGACTACCGGGGAGACGGAATATCTGCGGACAGATGAAAATACCACGACAGAAGCCGGTGGCAGGAAAATAGATTTTGCTGCGTGCCTTGACAGCGCCGGGAAGGCCGGTATAGACTACATTTTATTGCCGGAGGACTTGTCGGAGGATGTACAGAAGGAATTGCAAGAGGCTGCGGACGGCAGACTGCGGTCCTTTGGCGGATATTTCCTGATCGTGATGTAAGTAGGCATCTTGCGGAAAGATAGGGAAAACTATAACGATTTGTAAGAATTAGGAACAGGAAAGCAAAATGGAACAGGAACTGATCAGTATTGTGGTGCCGGTGTACCGGGCAGAACGTTATATAGAAGAAACGATGGACTGCGTCCGGGCACAGACGTATCCACACTGGGAACTGCTGCTGGTGGAGGATTGCGGCCCGGACCGCAGCAGGGAGATCATAGAACAATATATTCAGAGAACCGGAGATACGAGAATCCGCATGCTGACTTACTCTACGAATCTGGGGGCGGCGAGAGCACGTAATCTGGGAGTCAACGAAGCAAAAGGCCGGTATCTGGCCTATCTGGATGCAGATGACCTGTGGACACCGGACAAGCTGGAAAAAGAGCTGGCTTTTCTGAAAGAGAAACAGGCAGCCTTTGTGTTTACCGGCTATGAATTCGCCGATGAGAATGGCAAGGGCACCGGAAAGATTGTCCGTGTGCCGGCCACGATTACTTATAAAGAAGCTTTGAAAAATACCACAATCTTTACCAGTACCGTGATGTTCGATATGGAACAGCTGTCGAAAGAACAACTGCAGATGCCCCAGATCAAGAGTGAGGACACTGCCCTGTGGTGGAGAATACTGCGGGAGGGTTATGTAGCTTGTGGTTTGGATCAAAATTTGGTAAAATATCGGAGAGCAGGGAAATCCCTGTCATCGAATAAGCTGGAAGCTTTGCGGAGGATCTGGAATCTGTACCGTAAGGCGGAAGGCATGTCAGTGCCGAACAGTGCCTGGCATTTCTGCTTCTGGGCGGTACGCGCCGTAAAACGCAGAGTATAGGAGGAGTTTGTTTTGAATACAAACGGTAATTATTATGAAAACCGACTGCGGAAAAGGGAATCCTTTAAGCGTCTGATCAATATAGGGTTGTCGATGATCTGCCTGTTGCTGGAGATCAGCCTGTTTGCCTACATGTGGCAGTTCCATTTCCAGTTCCAGCTGGTAGATCCCCTGCAGAAGATCTGGTATCGTGGCTTTCTGCTGGAAAACGGTATCTACAGTGCAATCCTGATATTTTTCTCCGTGACCTACGGCGGCATGCGTCTGGGATACATGAAAAACACGGAGATCATTTTCTCCCAGGTGTTTGCAACCCTGATGGCGGATGTGCTGATCTATGCGGAACTGTGTATGATGGCCCGCAGCATTTTTCCGGCGGATATGTTCCTGTTGATGGTATTTTTACAGATCATAGCGGTGATCATCTATGCCAATATTGCCAACAAGATCTATCGTACAGCATTCCCGCCCAGAGAGCTTCTGCTGATCCACGGCGATCGTCCCATCGAATACATTGTCAACAAATTTGAAAGCCGTAAGGACAAATATAAGATCACAAAATGTGAGCACATTAAAAAAGGTACGACAGAACTGTGCCGGGAGATTCTGGACAATTACCGGAACGGTGAGATCAATGCGGTAGTGATCTGGGATATTAATGAAAAGGATCGTAATATTATCCTGAAATTCTGCTATGCCCATTCCATCCGTGTCTATGTCATGCCTAAAATATCAGATGTTATTTTAGTTGGCTCCGAGGAACTGCATGTATTTGATACGCCGATCCTGCTGACCAGAGAGTACTCCCTGAGTATGGAGCAGCGGTTCATCAAGCGATCTATCGATGTGATCTGCTCGTTGATCCTGTTGGTGGTGACTTCACCGCTGATGCTTCTGACAGCGCTTGCCATCAAGCTTTATGATGGCGGTCCTGTGCTGTACAAGCAGGTACGCTGCACCATCGGACAGAGGGAATTCTATATTATGAAGTTCCGCAGTATGTGCACCGATGCCGAGAAGGACGGCGTGGCACGTCTGGCACAGAAAGGGGATAAGCGTATCACTCCCGTGGGTAAGGTGATCCGCAAATGCCGACTGGATGAACTGCCCCAGCTGATCAATATTCTGCGGGGAGATATGTCTTTCATCGGCCCCAGACCGGAGCGCCCGGAGATTATTGCACAGTACATGGAAGTCATGCCGGAGTTCGCATTCCGTATGAAGGTGAAAGCGGGACTGGCCGGTTTCGCACAGGTATACGGAAAGTACAATACTTCTCCGTATGATAAATTAAAACTGGATTTAACATATATCGAGAATTATTCTGTGTGGCTGGATCTTAAATTGATGCTTCTGACACTGAAGGTATTGTTCTGGCCGGACAGTACCGAGGGTGTGGAGAGCGAACAGGTAACGGCTTTCAAGGCAACCTACGATGGTCGTGCCGAGAAGGATGACAACTGAGAAGGCAGGAGGTAGACGCATGGAAGTAAGCTACGGAAAAGAGCCCTTCGACCTGAGACTTATGTGTCTGCGGCTATGCCGCAATCTGTGGAAAATACTGGCTGTGACAGTAGTGGGAACATTACTGTTCGGCGGCGGTTATTATGTAAAAAATGTGTTGCTGCAGCCCGATCCCGGGTATGCGGCTTCTTCCACTTATAAGGTAGAATATAAAGAGAACCCCAATGCGGCGGGTGCGTACTACATTAACGAGGCTACATGGAACACCATGATCCATACGGGAGAATTCCTGGATGGTGTGGAGAAGCATCTGCAGGAGGCTGTGGAACGGGGAGACAATGGAGCTTCGGAAGCACTGTCTCTGGGCAGAGACCAGTGGATCGCAGATCTCTCGGCAACACTTCCCTCGGATTTCAGTGTTCCGGTGACGCAGGCGGCAACTCAGGATCCGGAGATGAGTATTGCTCTGGCCCATGCAGTAGAAGATACCATGTGTGACGAATTCGCAGAGAGCATCGTGGAGATCGACCGGATCAAAGTGTTGGATCACGGAGATTTTGCAGAAGTCGTGGTACCGGATGTGCGCCCGGTGCGGGCAGTCATTCTGGCGGCGGTATTGTCTCTGTTTTTTGCAGTAGTGCTCTTTTTGCTGGTGGAGATCTCGCAGGACAGCATCTGGCTGCCGGCAACACTTCGCAGACGCTACGGACTGAACAGTCTGGGAACGGTGCGCAGTGTGGGATTTGCGGAAAATCTGATGTATACGCTGGAGAAAGTGTACGATAAAAAGCAGGCAAAGGAGTCCGAAAATGCGGAAATCTGCCGTGTGGCAGTATGTGTGGCACTGCCGGAAGCGGATCCGAAGGAAGTCGTGGAAGATTTGCAGAAGCTGGCTAAGACAGATAAGACCCGGAAGGGAATACCGGTGGAATATGTAGCGGTTCCCAGTCCGCTGTTATGCCCGGAGAGTGGAGAGACACTTCGTAAGGCAGATGCATTTCTGCTGGCGGTGCCGGCCGGAGAACGGGTGGGAAAGAGACTGGAAGCGGTATTAGAGTATCTGCATACCCAGGACTGCTCTGTGGACGGAGCCTTCCTGTGGAATGCGGATGAACAGCTGATCCGCAGCTATTATTTTCTGCCGGGAGCCATACAGACACAGGACACAGAATACGGAGGAGAGCAGGCATGAAGGTAGAAGTTCTGGCATCGGTAATGAATGCTTCTCTTCCGGAGACCGTACAACATATGAACCTGCAATCGGACGCGGTGATCATCAATCAGTGCGACCGGCTGGGGCAGGAGGAAATGCAGATATCTCCGGGGAACGGAAGAATCCGTTTCTGCAGTTTTCCCGATCGTGGCATCGGCAGAAGCCGCAATGAGGCCATCCTTCGGGCGGAAGGAGACATCTGCCTTTTTTCGGATGCGGATATTGTGTATGAAGATGGTTATGAGGCGGCTGTTCTTGCGGAGTTTGAACGGAATCCCCGGGCCGATATGATCATTTTCAATATTGAGGTGGAGGAAGAACGCCGCACCTACCATATTACGGAACGGAAACCGGTACGCTGGTATAATTGCGGGCGGTATGGAGCAGTCAGCTTTGCTGTACGCAGAGAAAGCCTGCTGCAATCTGGTATTACGTTCTCCCTGCTGTTTGGCGGTGGAGCAAAATACAGCAATGGAGAAGACAGCCTGTTTTTAACGGAGTTTATTAAAAAAGGCTACCGGGTATATACTGCACCGGTGACCATCGGCAGAGAGGAAGCCGGGGAATCCACCTGGTTTCATGGCTATAATGAAAAATTTTTCCATGACAGAGGAGTATTGTATCATTATCTGTATGGATGGTTGGAATGGCCGCTGGCGCTGAGGTTTTTATATGCGCATAAGGGCATGCTGTGCACAGAGGTAAGCCTGCAGCAGGCCAGACAGTGGATGCGTGATGGCATCCGGGAGGCAGGAGGACGATAGCCTGCTTTTTAGAAAAAAGGCCATAAAGAAAGGAGGTTCCACATGGAGAAGAGCGCACTGGTGTATATCATATTGACAGCTGTTACCGTAGCATTCGGTTTTCTGGTAAAAAATCGTGACTATACGACAGAATATCTGTCCGGCAGACGCTCCTTTCGTGGAAATACCTCCGGGGATCTGATGGCGGCCGGGCCGGACAGACAGCAGGCGTGCAATGCTGTGGCGGAATTCGCCATCTTCTGTCTCCTGGCCGGGGTTTCTGCCTGCCGCATTGCTGTGGGCGGTGATTACTGGGTCTACTGGCTGAAATTTCAGCTGATCGATCAGGGAAGGCATGTCTCCTACGAAACCGGTTTTGTGTATCTGGTGAAATTTTTCCATCTGATTTTCGGAGAGGGATCTTATCTTCCGATCTTTGGCTTCTTTTCCCTGATTACGGTCTTCTTTTTCCTGAAGGCACTGCATGATCAGGCGGACTGGTATGTATTTTCCCTGTTCCTGTTATTGACACAGGGATTTTACTTTAATAGTATGAATTCGGTACGTTACTATTTCGCACTGGCACTGGCCATGTATGCGCAGAAATATGTGCTGCGGGGAGAATATGGGAAGTTTCTTCTCTGGGTGCTGCTGGGCTGTACGATCCACAAATCGGTACTGCTGGTCATCCCGGCATATATTGTGATAGATCTCTTGTCTCGGATCCGGCTGAAAAAGTGGCACTATGCGGTTGGCGTATTACTGATCTTATCTCTGATCTTCGGACAGGATGTGTACCGGAATATTATCTTCCGGTTCTATCCCTATTACAAGGATTCCATGTTCGACAACGGACAGTTATCCTATGTCAACATCGCCAAATGCCTGGCAGTGCTGATACTGTGCCTGATCTATTGGAAGGACAGCGTTCAGGAAAATCGCAGAAACCGTTATTACTTCTACCTGAATCTGGCGGGACTGGTGCTCTATTCCTGCGGCTCCTTTATCCCGGAAGTATCCCGAGTGGCATATTACCTGATCCAAAGCCAGATTTTCCTGATTCCGGGTGTGCTGAAGGATGCCAAAAAGGGATGGTTCCGAACCCTGTGTATTATTGGCGTTGTTGCAGCATATCTATTGTATTTTGTAATGCTGTTGCGGGGAATGTATGATGTGGAGATACGGCTGCTTCCGTATCTAAACTGGATCTTTAATTAAAAGAGGATTTAATTTATGAAAGTGCTGTGGGTCTGCAATATCATGCTTCCGGTCATAGCCGAAGCATTGCATAAAGAAGCTTCGAATAAAGAGGGCTGGCTGTCCGGTCTGTTGGAGCAGGTAGCCGCGGAGAATTCCAGTGACCTGGAGTTGGCTGTGGCATTCCCGGTGCCGGCAGATACGGAGGTGCCCTGGAGACTGCAGATAGCAATGCCACGGGAAAAAGAAGACCGGGAGCATTTACAGACAAATACAGATGCTGAAACATATAATATCACATGTTATGGATTCCACGAAGACACCGTACACCCCGACAGATATCAGCCGTTGCTGGAAGAAGAACTGCATCGGATCACGGAAGACTTTTCACCGGATGTGATCCACTGTTTCGGCACGGAATATCCACACACACTGGCAGTATGCCGGGTGTTTCCCCACAAGGAGAAGATACTGGTGGGAATTCAGGGAATCTGTACGTTGTGTGCGGAGGCATATTTTGCCGATATGCCGGAATCGGAGATCCACAAGACCACTTTCCGGGATCTGGTGAAGAAGGATACCCTGCGCAGCCAGCAGGAAAAATTTGCCCGCAGAGGTGTAATGGAGAGGGAAGCAATAGGACTTGCCGGCAATATCACCGGAAGAACCGCCTGGGACAGGGCAGTGACTACCGCGTGGAATCCCAAGGCACATTATTATACGATGAATGAGACCCTGCGGGCTTCCTTTTATGAAGGACAATGGCAGCCGGAGCACTGTGAACCCTATTCCATTTTCGTCAGTCAGGCGGATTATCCTCTGAAAGGACTGCACTATCTGCTGCAGGCCTTGCCACAGATCCGGGAGAAATATCCCCGGGTACAGGTGTATGTGGCAGGAAATGATCTGACGGCATACCGGACGCCGAAGGAAAAGCTGAAAATATCGGCATATGGCCGTTACCTGCGCAGACTGATCCGGGAAGGACAGCTGGAGGACAGGGTACACTTCCTCGGAAAACTGACCGGAGAAGAAATGAAGGAAAGATTTCTGAAAAGTCATCTGTTCCTGTGTTGTTCCTCTCTGGAAAATTCACCGAATTCCCTGGGAGAGGCCATGCTTCTGGGAGTTCCTTGCATCAGCACGGAGGTAGGGGGAATCCCCAGCCTGTTTGATGGCGGAAGGGACGGCCTGTGGTGCCGGGGACATCAGCTGTCGGAAGTGGCTGAAAATGACAAATGTGCGTCAGATGCTTCTGAAAGTAAAAATAACATGCGAAATTATAAAACAGCAAAAACAGAGGAATTGGAAAATATTGTAAATTCCATGGCAAATTCTATTATCGAAATGTGGAGTTCTCCGGAGAAAATGCTGGAATACTCCAAAAATGCAAGAGAACATGCAAGAAAAACCCATAATAAAGAGCAGAATTTTGCAAAATTGCAGGAAATCTATGCAAACATAGCAGGGAGGAAAGGATGAAGCTGGTATTTGTCTCAAACTATTTTAATCATCATCAGCTGCCCTTCTGTGATGCTCTGTATGAATTGCTGGAGGGAGATTTCTGTTTCCTCCAGACACAGCCCATGGAAGAAGAGCGGGTGAAGATGGGCTGGCAGGCCGAGGAACGTCCCTATGTGCGCTACGCTGCGAAGAATTCGTGTGCACATAAGTCTGGGACGGAGAAAACGCCTGGCTCCGAGTCTAACAGCACCACCGTCACAGATGCGGAAGATTTTGAGAAACTATTGCTCACAGCAGATGTGGTGATCTTCGGCGGCTGCGATGACGAAAGCTATATTCAGGAGAGACTGACTGCCGGAAAACCGATCTTCCGTTATAATGAACGCTTATATAAGGAAGGGCAATGGAAGGCTGTTTCTCCGAGAGGCCTGTTGCAAAAATACAAGGATCACACCAGATACCGTAAGGCACCGGTGTATTTCCTGTGCGCAGGAGCCTATGTGCCTTGCGATTATCACCTGATCCATGCCTACCCCGGCAAAATGCTGCGGTTCGGCTATTTTCCGGAAACAAGACAGTACGGGGCCGGACAACCCTTCGAGCGCAAAGAACCGGGCAGTATTCTGTGGGCGGCCCGGATGATCGACTGGAAGCATCCGGAGCTGGTGGTGAAAACAGCATCTTATTTAAAAGAACATCTGGAAGAAAATACGTTTCATATTACCATGATCGGCGGAGGGGAACTGGAGGAAGAGACGCATCGCCTGGCAGAGGAACTCGGAGTGACCGATGTGATCACCTTCCCCGGTTTTCAAGGTCCGGAAGAAGTCCGGGCTGCCATGGAAAAGTCAGAAATCTATCTGGTCACCAGTGACCGCAAAGAGGGCTGGGGCGCTGTGGTAAATGAGGCAATGAACAGTGGCTGCGCAGTGGTGGCAGACCATATGATCGGCGCGGCTCCCTGGCTGATCCGTCAGGGAGAAAACGGCAGGATGTACCGGGACGGTGAGGAACAGGAATTATTTCGGACCGTGGAACGGCTTCTCAGGGATCCCGGAGAGTGCCGCAGACTGGGAGAAAACGCACAGCAGACCATTGTCGGGGAATGGAATGCCCGGACGGCTGCGGAAAGATTGATCGAACTGTGCCGGAAAATGAAGTTCTTGCCAGAAATGTCAGAAGAACAGGAAATGCCGGATGCCGGCCAGGATGTGATGCAGGACATCACAACACCTGCCCCGGTGATTCCACAATTATGGAATGACGGCCCCTGCTCTCCGGCCCCTGTAATCCCGGAGCGGTCTATGTATAGGAGAATAAACAGTGAACAGTAGTGTAACCAAGCAACCGCTGATCAGCGTGATCGTGCCGGTGTACAATATCATACCGTATCTGCCCCGCTGCGTGGAAAGCCTGCGGACACAGACATACGAAAATCTGGAGATCCTGCTGATCGATGACGGTTCCACGGATGAGACACCGGCATTATGTGACCGGCTGGCAACGGAGGATGAGAGAATCCGCGTCTTCCATAAAAAGAACGGCGGGCCTTCTTCCGCCCGGAATTTCGGATTACAGCAGGCCGGGGGAGAATATGTGGGCTTTGTGGACAGCGATGACTACGTGGATGCAGATATGTATGAGCGGCTGTACGGGGAAATCGAAAAGACCGGAATGCCGGTAGCACAGGTCGGCAGAGATGAAATCGACAAAGACGGCAATATTTTACCGAATATCTGCGAGCCGGTGGCAACGGAACAGGTGATCCCGGCAGAAGATTTCCTGAAGGAGCTTCTGATGCACCGCGGAGACTGCTCCTTCTGTACCAAGCTTTTGCGGAAGGATCTGTTTACCATAGAACAATTTCCGGTGGGGGCACTGAATGAAGATTTTCATTTATTAGTAAAAATGCTGACCCGGGAGAAAAGTGCAGTTCCGGGGATTGCATGCATTCCCGGACAGGCGTATCATGTATTTTATCGTCCGGACAGCAATACCAGAGACAAGAACCGGTTCTCCAGGGTATTCGCCGACAATATCGACAATGCGGACATGGTGCTTGCACTGGTGGATAGAAAATATCCGGAGCTGTCGGAAATCGCATTCCGGTTCGGGATCTTCCAGCGGCTGGATTATCTGCTGCACATCCCTATTGCACAGATGACCGGAGACAACGCATTCTACCGCAGGGTGGTACGCGATTTGCGCCACGGCTGGTGGAGAGCCATGAAAAATCCCTGGCTTACCAAAAAGAACAAGTGTTATCATACACTGTTTGCCATTGCACCGAAGGGAATCCGGGTACTGCATAAGAAACTGAAGCACATAGAGTGATGCCCGACGTAGAGGCAGGATAGAACGGGCAACACAGCAACCATAAAATAAGGAATGAGTCACGTTATATGAAGAGAAAATTGGCATTTCTGGGAGCAATTCTCCTGGCGGCATTTATATTCACCTACGAGGGCAATACCTATCAGACGCATGCATTGGATGAAGAAGATCAGGCATGGATCGAAGAAGCACGAGGGGCTTTGCAGAATATCGTAGAAGACCGGGAGGTCATGGCACTGGTCTATCTGTGCGATGATCTGACGATCCGTGCGGAAGCGGCGGAAGACAGCACAAAAGTGGTCACCGTGCCCAGTGGACAGATGGTGGAGATCCGGGATGTGACGATGGATGAAGACTATCAGGTCTGGGAAAAAGTATCCGCCGAGGTAAAGGGCAAGGTCTACGAGGGATATATCCCCCGGGATTATCTGGCATGCTCGGATGAACGTTTTCTGGAATGGGAAGAACTGTACGGCATGAATCCCGGAGCGGCGGTTATGCTGGCAGAGGAAAATGCCACCGGTGTCTATGTGGACATCGAGCAGTTCCCGGAGAGTTACCGGCCGGCATTGCAGGCTTTGAAACAGAAACATCCCAACTGGACCTTTGTACGACAGAATACCGGACTGGATTTCCAGACCGCAGTCAACAACGAACTGCAGGGTGGAAAAAGTCTGGTCTATAAGAGTTACGGGGATTATTGCAAGGAAGGACAGCACAGCCCCAACTGGTATTTCGCTTCGGAAGATGTACTGAAATTATACATGGACCCCAGAAATTCCCTGCAGGAGAATGCTATTTTCCAGTTTGAACAGCTGACCTACAACGCAAGCTACCATACGGAAGAAGCGGTAAAGAATTTCCTCGAGGGAACCTTCATGAACAGCAGTCAGAACGCACCGGAGACCTCAATGAAATTCTACCATATTTTCTGGTCCATCGGTGCGGAGGAGAACCGGCAGGTCAGCCCGTTCCATCTGGCAGCCAGAGTACTGCAGGAGCAGGGAGAGGGGACATCCCCGCTGATCTCCGGCACCTATCCCGGTTATGAACATTATTACAATTATTTCAATGTGGGAGCTTCCGGCAGTACCAATGAAGAAGTGATCCGCAATGGATTGAATTATGCCAAAGATCATGACTGGAATGGAGCCTACTACTCGATCCTTGGAGGAGCGGAAGTAATCTCCGCAAGCTACATACGTAAGGGCCAGGATACCCTGTATTTACAGAAATTCAATGTATCCCCCACTGCCAGCAATCCGGTATATACCCATCAGTATATGCAGAACATCTCAGCACCTACCAGTGAGGCACTGAGCATGAAGAAACTGTATGAAAGTGCGGGAGCGCTGGAGAATACCTTTGTCTTCAAGATTCCGGTCTATGAAAATATGCCGGCCAGCCCCTGCCCGATGCCGACTTCCTCTACCAATGTGGTATTGCAGGTACCGTCGGGTTACGATGCTTCCACGATCTATGTGGACGGCATTGCCTATACACCACAGGTGCGGAATAACCGCCGTATCGTCAAACTGCCGAACGGAAATGCCCAGTCGGCGGTCGTGTACCGGTATAATGAGAACGGAGCGCCCATCGGCATGTATGTCTGGACCCTGGAATATCGTAACAATGCCTATGTGGCCACAGAACAGCCGGGACTTACGGATCTGCTGACCTATCACGGATTTTCCATCCGGATTACCGGAAAAGCGGGAATCCGCTTCAAGACCGGCATCAGTACGGACCTCAGAGCACAACTGCTGGGAAATGGTGTGAACGGCTATCATCTGAAGGAATACGGAACACTGGTCATGAACAATGCCAACCGGACAAACTATCCCATGATCAAAGGCGGCGAAAAAGTCATCAGCGGACTGGCTTACGGTACGAATGCCAACGGCACCCATCAGGATAGTATTTATGAGACCGTGAGTGGCAGATACCGGTTCACTTCCGTACTGGTCGGTCTTCCGGCGAACCAGTATAAGGTGGAATATGCATTCCGCGGATACATCATCCTGAACAAGGATGGCAAGGACATTACC
>ERZ1034998.1550-NODE-1550-length-13326-cov-28.151684_pt1 | contig 13326 bp, 11 predicted proteins | sample MGYA00520621_ERZ1034998 | MGnify/ENA primary metagenome ERZ1034998 (study PRJEB33766, sample SAMN09781748) | gut metagenome | biome: gut microbiome | host: Homo sapiens | place: Madagascar | study: EMG produced TPA metagenomics assembly of the PRJNA485056 data...
AAGTCAACAGTTCATTTGTCTTGGAAAGGTTAAGGGTGAATATTATGAAGAAGATTATGGAAAAGGTTAACGAGTTTTTTGACGAGTATTACAAGAGCTTCGCTGAGAAGTTCTAAGTAATAAAGTATCCTTTATTTTATGATAGAAGTGTGTTTTCACGCTCATATACACAGAGAAAAACAGCAGATCTGGCGGGATCTGCTGTTTTTATATTATCAGTTTCCATTTTCCACAAACTTCATCTTAATGATCTCCTGCAGACTTCTCGGCTCATAGTCCATCCAAAGCTTCATACATCCCACATTGTACGCCTGTATGGGGCTGTCACCAATGTGACGGCAGCCGTTGTCCTTCATCCCGGCCAGACATTTCTGAAAATAATCGTCCTCCGGGCTGTTATGGGTGTGTCCGTAGAGCAGAATGGTGCCGCGGCTCATATGCTTCCAGCTAAAGATCGGGTAATGGCATAATACCAGCTCATAGCTTTTCCCGGCTATAGAGTCCCGGATCTCCTTATAATCACAGACTTCCGAAAAAAGCTGTCGGTATCTGAGGTCGGACACATCATCGTGATTGCCACGGATCAGGATCTTTTTTCCTTTCAGGATTGCCATCAGAGCGATTAGATCCTCGTTCTTACCGCGCATGCTCACATCCCCCAGGATATACACGGTATCGCCGTTATTCACCTTTTCATTCCACCGTTTTACGATCTCTGTATGCATTTCCTCCAGATCCCGGAAGGGACGGTCATCGAAACGTATCGCCGCTTCATGAAACAAATGCAGATCACTGATATAATAATTCATATTGTTCCCTCCCATTCCACATTCGCCACAGATTCCTAATATCAATTCCATTTATTGGGTATATCGTTGGTATTTACACTTTAAAGATAATATACTCCAAGAATTATTTCAACCTTCGATGACTGAAAAGCATATCTACTGGATAACGCTACCAAAGCTGCCGGTATAATTCAGCACTCTGCTAGGTGTACATACAAGTACATACATTTTCCACCACAAATAAAAGTGGGAGAAACGCTGTAAAATCAACGTTTCTCCCACTTTTCAACAAATGCTGGTGGCCGGACTTGAACCGGCACGGAGTTGCCCCCGAGGGATTTTAAGTCCCTTGCGTCTGCCTATTCCGCCACACCAGCGGACGCATTGCGTTATACTCGACTGCATGGACTTACGCGCTAAGCACTGTTCCATTGAGCTCATCAACGCAAATGGATGGAGGTGGATTCGAACCACCGAAGCAATTTGCAGCAGATTTACAGTCTGTCCCCTTTGGCCACTCGGGAATCCATCCATGTCAGGCAAAGTGCCCTAACAATGTGAAATTGTAGCATATGTTCACACAAATTGCAAGATATTTTTTCTTATTTCTCAACATAATTACAAAAGTTCAACTCGCGCCGGCACCAGTGCCATTACAACACTGAAAAATCTTCACTGTTTTTGGTAAAATGTTATTCCTGCACGAATTTCAGGATCGTTGCGGAAGTCTGGGGCATCTCGATCAGGATCTTACCTGCCTTGATCTCATACTCCTCGCCTTCCATACAATATCCGTCATCTCTGGACTGCAGTATCACTTTCATCTTGCCCGTCTTAGTGGCTCCGATCTCCCATACGTGGATCTCCTTGGTGATCGGATGATAATTATTGTTGATCAGGATCGCGCACTGTCCCTTGCGGTTAAAACGCCCGTAGGAAATGAAGTTATAATCATTCTCCAGCATTTTCAGGGAACCTGTACGCAATTCCTCGTTCTCACGGCGCAGGCGGATAATATCCTTGTGAAACGCCAGCAGCACCTGATCCTCATGTCCCCAGGGATAGGTTCTCCGGTTGTCGGGATCCGTGAATCCGCAGACGCCCGCTTCATCTCCGTAGTAGATCGTCGGTGCGCCCGTCCAGGTCATCTGGATCACAACACCCTCCCGAAATACTGCCTTATTAATGCCCTGCTCTGCAGCCTGGGGGCCTAAAGTATTGGTACGTCCCACCTTATGGTTCGTTCTCGTCAGGAAACGGGAATGATCATGGTTGGACAGTTCATTCATAGCCACCTGCCAGCTGGGCATGGAGAAACTGGAGGTATGATGCCGCATGGCTCCCCAGAAGCTCTCTGCATTGCCGAGCAGATCCTCTCTGTAGTCATCGCTGTGCTTCTCCATACCGGTGAGGAACCAGGTCACGGGCTCCATGAACGCATCGTAGTTCATGACAGTATCCCATTCGTTGCCCTGCAGCCAGTCTCTGGTATTGCCGTAGTGCTCTGCCAGAATAATAGCCTCCGGATTGGCCTCTTTTACCGCTTTCCGGAATTCCTGCCAGAAATGATGGTTGAATTCCTGACTGTGACCCAGATCAGCTGCCACATCCAGTCTCCATCCATCCACATTGTAGGGCGGAGATACCCATTTTTTCGCTACATGAAGGACATAGTCCATCAGTTCCTGGGATCCCTCGTAGTTCAGCTTCGGCAGTGTGTCATGTCCCCACCATCCGTCATAGGAATTGTTATAGGGCCATGCTGCCTGATTGTGGAAATCGAAATAATTCCGGTAAGGGCTGTCTGCGCTGACATAAGCACCCTTGTCATAGCCTTCCGCATTCTCGTAGATACGTTCTCTGTCCATCCATTTATTAAAGGATCCACAATGGTTGAACACGCCGTCCAATATGACTCTCATGCCTCTGCGGTGTGCCTCGGCCACTACCTGGGCAAACATCTCGTTGCTCGCCTCTAAGTTCGCCTTATTGGTCACGCGGTCGATATAGCGGGACGCGAAACGGTTCTCCCGCTGTCCGTCCGGAAGCAGATCACCCTCGTCGCTGATGATCTTACCCAGATGGGGATCAATATAATCATAGTCCTGAATATCGTATTTATGGTTGGACGGGGATACGAACAGAGGGTTAAAATAAATTACCTCAACGCCCAACTCCTGCAGGTAGTCCATCTTGTCCAATACGCCCTGCAGGTCTCCTCCGTAGAACTCACGGACATCCATCTGTGCAGGATACCGTCCCCAGTCCTCTACACGGTGTACCGGCTCCCCGATATAGCAGTATTCATTGGTCAGCACATCGTTGGAAGGATCGCCATTGCAGAAACGATCGGTATAGATCTGGTACATTACCGCACCTTTTGCCCAGTCGGGAGTATGGAAGCCCGGAATAATAATGAAATCATAATATTCGTTGACCTCCTGCACCAGGCCTCTCATATCGAAGATACCTGTGATCCTGCCGGTCTGTACCTCAAAATAATAAGATATCTTCTGGTCATCCAGACGCATTACATAGGCATAATAATCAAAATCATTATCGCTCTCCACTCGTACCATAAGGTGCTTCTGCCCACCGCTTACGAGGAATATTCTGTCCACATTGTTCCTGGCGGTACGGAAACGGATCGTCACCTCGGAATATGGTTCCGGCTCTTCCGGGATCACATACTCCGCACTTGTATCCGTAAAAAGAGCTCTCCTGTTAAATACGGGTCTCATAGCAGCAATGTACTGCTGATTATATTCTGTTCGACGTAATAGCTCCAGATCCATAGTATCTATCCTTTCTGAGACTAATGTCTTACTATCTATATTATGCTCCTGCTGTTCTTACCTGTGCAGCATACATATGTAATTATACCCTTTTTCCTTACATCTGACAACAGCCTGACTTGTTTTTAAACGGTAAAAAGGACAGTCTTGGGAGGACTGTCCTTTTTAGAGAAGGTATTTCTTTCTTATGGGGTATAGCAAAAAACTATATAATGTATTGGGGGGGTTACGAGTATTATAATAGCATGCACTACTATTTTTGGCTATTCTCAAAATTCACAAATATTACAAAAGTGCATATTTGTTTTTGTCTATTTTTCACAAAAGCAGTTTGTACAATACTACCAAATCTACGAAACACCATCGAAAACCTTTTCCTATACGAAAAGTGCTTCAAACTCTTCTCTGTTGATCTTTTCTTTTTCTAACAGAAGCGCAGCACAACTGTGAAGTACATTCTCATGCTGCATAATAATGTCTTTTGCCTTGGTATAGCAGTCATCTATGATCCGCTTGACTTCCTTATCGATCTCTCCGGAAATCTCCTCACTGTGAGCCTTGGCATGTGCCAGATCCTTACCGATAAAGACCTCATCATCGTCATCATCATAACAGATGACTCCGATATTATCAGACATTCCGTAACGGGTTACCATACGGCGGGCTGTCTTGGTGGCTTTCTTAATGTCACTGGATGCTCCGGTGGTAATATCTCCGAAGATGATCTCCTCTGCGATACGTCCGCCCAAAGATACCATGATATCCTGGAGCATACGGCTCTTGGTGGCGAACATCTCATCCTTTTCCGGCAGAGGCATGGTGTAACCGGCGGCCCCCACACCGGTAGGAATAATGGATACGGTGTAGACAGGTCCCACATCCGGCAGCACATGGAACAGGATTGCATGACCTGCTTCGTGATATGCCGTAATCTTCTTCTCCTTGTCGGAAATAATGCGGCTCTTCTTCTCCGCACCGATTCCTACTTTGACAAACGCCCTCTTGACATCTTTATTCGCGATAAAGGAGCGATTCTCCTTCGCTGCGATGATCGCTGCTTCGTTCAACAAGTTCTCCAGATCCGCTCCGGTGAATCCTGCGGTAGTCTGTGCGAGCTGCTGTAGATTTACATCATCTCCCAGGGGCTTATTCTTCGCATGTACCTTCAGTATTTCTTCTCTGCCGCCCACATCCGGAGTCCCTACCGCTACCTTACGGTCGAATCGTCCGGGACGCAGGATCGCAGGATCGAGAATATCCACACGGTTCGTAGCTGCCATAACGATAATGCCTTCGTTGACACCGAAACCATCCATCTCTACCAGTAACTGGTTCAGGGTCTGCTCTCTCTCATCGTGTCCGCCGCCCATACCGGTACCACGCCGTCTTGCCACGGCATCGATCTCATCGATAAATACGATACAAGGTGCATTATGCTTTGCTTCTTCAAACAGGTCACGCACACGGGAAGCGCCCACACCGACGAACATTTCCACGAAATCAGATCCGGAGATGCTGAAAAAAGGTACTCCGGCTTCGCCTGCCACGGCTTTCGCCAACAGGGTCTTACCGGTTCCGGGAGGGCCCTCCAACAGGACACCCTTGGGGATTCTGGCTCCGACACCGGTGTATTTTCCCGGCTCCTTCAGGAAATCAACGATCTCCTCCAGTTCTTCCTTTTCCTCTTTCAGACCGGCTACCTGAGCGAATGTGACACTCTTGTCACCCAGTGTCATCTTGGCGCGGCTTTTGCCGAAGTTCATCATCTTGCCGTTACCACCGCCTGCCTGTTGGGCATTCATCATCATGAACAGGAAAATTCCCACCGCCAGCACGACCAGCATCGGCAGCATATAGGTCAGGAACCAGTTCTCCCTTTCAATGTCATTGACCACCGGATCAAACCCATACTCACGTACCAGGGTCTCCAGTTCTGTAATGTCCGTTGCGTACAGCTTATGAGATACACCGTTCTTCATCTGGATCTCCAGATATCCGGTAGGTGCTTCTCCGTTGGGCTGCACCACGACTTCCGATACATTGCCGGCATCCAGATCCGTAATGAACTCTGCCTTGGTGTATTCATCTGTACGGTTGTTCAACAGGTTGAGGCCGAAGATCACCAGAAGCAGAAGTATGATAAATATAAAATATGAATTGATTGTTTTGCCGTTTTGTTTCAACTTCACGGGCCTCCTACATCTTTGTATCGCTTAATCGAATTCTACCACACCGATGTAAGGCAGATTACGATATCTCTGATCATAATCCAGACCATAGCCCACTACAAACTCATCGGGAATATTAAATCCGGTATAATCCACATGGACATCGATCACTCTTCTCTCGGGTTTGTCCAACAGGGTGCACAGACGTAAAGAAGCCGGACCTCTGTCCTTCAGCATCTCCAGCAGATAGCTCAGGGTTCTTCCGCTGTCCACGATATCCTCTACTACAATAACTTCCTTATCTTTCAGAGATTCGTCCAGATCCTTCACGATCTTGACTACACCGCTGGACTTGGTATCGCTGCCATAGCTGGATACGGACATAAAGTCCAGAGATACGGGAACAGTGATACGCTTTGCCAGTTCACACATGAAAAAGCTGCCACCCTTCAGTACACATACAAGGTGTACCTGCTTACCCGCATAATCCTTGCTGATCTGCTCACCGATCTCCTGGATTCTCTTATCTACTTCCTCTTCTGTCAACAGTACTCTGATATGCTCTGCCATTTTCTTTTGTCCTTTCGCTTTTAAGCGAACTCCTTTCTTATTAATTGTACCTTTAAAATACGTTTTGTATTCTCCGTTACTTTATAATATTCGCTGATACGGTATCCCACGACCCACAGTACATGCTCTCCCTCTGCCAGGATCGGCAGTCTGTCGCGTTCCGCCTGTGGGATCTTTTGATCGACCAGATAACTTTTCAGCGATTTATGGATCATCCCGCCTCTGCCGTCAGCAATGGTCAGATAGTCACCCGGCTTTCTTGTCCGTATCACCGGACATTTTTTTATTTTATCATAATCAAACCATTTCGTATACTGATTTGTGGGAACTTCTTGGTTTTTTTCATGGGCAGCGGCCAGGTCACACACACAGTATTCCACCGTTCCCACTTCACATTCCACTGTCCCTGTCTGTCCGGGAGAAAGCTGCAGAGTTGGTTGATATTTCTCAGCCACTTCCGTCTTCTCCAAAAGCTCCCTGTCTGTCCTCTCTACTGTCAGCAGGACTTCCTCATATTGCCGTCTACCCCGGATGCCGAACGGAAGACAGATCTGCCGGTTGCCTTCCCTGGTAAACAAGGTCAGCAGCTCCTGAATATGCTGGTAAGTGATGTCTTTCTGCCCGGGAGACAATTGCTTCACTTCTTCATACAAGAGGCGCTTACGGATCACAGGATGCAACGACAGAAAAGACTCCACAGCAATACAGATCACCGCGTTCCGGCTGTCCCCCGTCTCTGCGGACTCTCCGTCACCGTCCGTTGCCCGGATACATCGGCCAGCTGCTTCTTTTGTCTGCAGTTCCAGATAGTCCTCCGTCTCCGCCAGCAGCTCCGCCGTCTGATTCATATGCGCTACACAGCCCTTTACAATATTCTCCTCCGCATAAGGCAAAATATGATGCCGAATACGATTTCTTGTGTAGTCATCCTCCTCATTGGTGGCATCCTTGCAATAGACAATTCCTCGCTGTTGTAAAAACTTCTCGATCTCCCACCGTTCCAGACATAGGAGCGGTCGTATAATCCGATCTCTCACAGGCAAAATGCTGGCCAGTCCCCGGATTCCACTGCCCCGGAACAAATGGAACAGCTGGGTCTCGCTGCGGTCATTGCTGTTGTGGGCCACTGCGATCTTCGTGGCTCCCCACTCCTTTGCCGCCTTTTCAAACGCCTCATATCTCGTTCTGCGCCCGGCTTCTTCCTCAGAGATTTTCTCCATGCGGGCTCTGTTCCTTACCTCTGCCCTGGTCAGGAAAAAAGGGATTCCTCTCTCCTCGCAGAGCTGCTCCACATACCGCGCATCTTCTCCGGCCTCCGCGCGAATGCCGTGATCCACATGCACTACGGCAATGTCTGTAGGTACTTCCTTCTGCCATTCCAGCAACAAAAATAAGAGGCAAACCGAGTCTGCCCCTCCAGAAACACCGGCTACCACACGGTCGCCGGCCTGCAGCATGTGATGCTCTCTGATATATGCAAATACTTTTTCTCGCGTATCCATCCATGTATTCATGTTTTTACTCTATCCTAATTATGCGGAAAAATCAAGGCAGCAATCACGCATTCTCCCACAAGCACAGCGCAAACACCGTCATATCATCCCGGATCCTGCCCCCACAGCTGCATATGGCATAAGAAAGTATCTTCTCGGCGATCTCCTGGGGATTCTGTTCTTCCAGCATGTCGATCATATTCCGCATACGCTCCTCACAGTCATCTTCCAGTGCATCCAGCACGCCGTCCGTCATCATGACTAACATTTCTCCCGGTTTCAGCGTCCGCATGTTCCGCTCAGTCTGTGCCTTCTGAAATATGCCAAGAGGCAGACTCTCTCCGCCGATGTACTCCGTGCCACTGCTTCCCTTGATAAAAGTAGCCACTCCGCCCACCTTACAGATCTCACATTCTCCGGTATACAGATCCAGACTGCAGATATCCACAGTGGGATGATCCCCCTCTTCATTTTGGGCATACAATGCGGAATTCAGCATATTTACAGAGGCTTCCGTATCGAATCCGGCTTCCAGCATTTTCTCCATGAGATCCAATACTCTGCCACTTCCCCGGCCGGCATCCTCCCCTGCGCCGGTGCCGTCCGACAGTAGCAGTATCAGCCTGCCCTTTTCCGACTCCAGCATCGTATACTGATCGCCTGAGATTTTCTCTCCCTCTTTCAGTGCCCGGCTCACACCGGTGAGGGCTACATATCCCGGTTCCTCTGTGAACAGGAAGCAATGAGGCTCCTTTTCGATCAGATAGGGACTCCCCGGCGATGGCTGCAGCCGCTTCCCCAGCAGTACTGTCAGCATATCCGCCGCCTGCGAAGCTTTGCATCCGGTTCGTTCCGTGGAAAGTGTCATACTGATGCCGGATGTTCCGCCATCCGTTCCCTCTTTTTGCACATAACAGAGATCCTTCGCCGTGATTCCTTCACTTTTCAGGGCCTGCAGCAGCCCTTTTTGCTTTTTTTCTTCCAGGGGCCGGTATCCCAGTTCTTCTCCGGCGACCCGCTCCATGATCCGGGCAACCTCCTGCAAATGATCCCCCATAATCTGTCGGCTCTGCCACAGCATGCATTTTTCCAGAATGTTCTGCCTGTCCTCCCCCGTGATCCGTATCTCCTGCCGGAAGCTCTTCCCCAGTTCCTCAAAGCTTTCCGCATATCCCATCAGCTTCTGCCTGCAGAGCAGTGAGACCTGCGCACAATGTTCCCGCTCCAGACGTTTCTGTTCCTTTTTCCCTATAACCATGATCCTTCCCCCTTTCTGTCTTCACGATTATAGGACGATCGTTTTTTTCTTTTTGTCAAATTTAAGGATCCGGCTGCTTCATTTTTTGCGACAAAAAAAGCAGGTCAACTTAAGAAAAAGTCTCCCTGCTTATTTATTCTCCTGAAAAAGGATCTCACCCTCATACACCAGCCCCAGCTTATCCTTGGCTACTTCCTCCACATAAGCCTTGGTCTGTGTGTACTTACGATACTCCTCGATCTGTTCCGTCCTGGTATTTTCCGCTTCGATCTGCGCGTTCAGGCCTGCGATCTGCATGTCGTATCCATCAATCTTCCGTTGTAATTCCACACTCCGCACTGCCACGACGACCATGATCATCAATACGACCAGGCTCACTAAGAACATGCTGAACCGATTCTGGTGTCGTCTCCTGCGGTAGGCTATTCTTCTTTTTGCCATACGCGCATCTCCTTTTATAAAATATTTTAAGCATTTTCCACAGGCTCGTCAACTGCTTTTTTAGCCAACTTTTCACTGCACGCAATACCCTGCGGATGGGGCTTAAGATGCTGTTAAGCAGTCCGGATACATATTTTACCCAAAGTGGGCTTAAGGTTCTGTGATACAGGTACATCCCCGTCAACGCACCCAGTACGGCGAACCACCGCAGATTCCCATTACTCTCCCGGAACATCAGCAGGAACACTTTCCCTGCACAATAGATCCAGAACGCGATATCCTCCAGTGACACCATGATGCCACTGTGGGCAAAGACTCTCCGCAGGATCCGCAGTATATCATATAAAAAAGTGATCTCCACACCCAGGAGAAAGGCATGCAGCAGAAATACATTCTCATTCATCAGCGGAACAGCCTGGTGAGAAGAGATTCCTGTTTTTCTCCGGATGCTGCGGTATCCGAATATACAAAGCTGTCGATCCTGCCGTCGATATCCACTTCCCCTTTATCCAGCGTCAGACGGTTCACATGAAGCTCATTTCCGCGGATCATCAGCATCCCCTGCTCCGTCTCCAGCACGATCTCCCGCAGATCAAAAGATAGCACATCGTTTACCCCGTTCACCGTGCAGGTCCGACGATTCGTTATCGATATTTTATGCATGCGTCCTGATGTATTTAAATCTTCCATATGTCCTCCCATCCTTGCCACGCCCGTTCCGTTGTACGGACTTATAGTTCATCTTATGGTACAAAATGGGAATTTATACATACATTAAATATAACGGAAAAGTTCTTTTGCTGCTTCTTTTTTCACTGTCTCCTGCACATCCAGGACTTCCACCTTAACCTCTTTATTACCGAAAGAGATGGTGATGATGTCTCCCTCTTTTACGTTGGCGGATGCCTTCGCGGGCTTGTCATTGATCAATACTCTGCCGCTGTCACAGGCTTCATTTGCCACGGTACGCCGCTTGATCAGACGGGATACCTTTAAATATTTATCTAATCTCATGTTACTATCCTCTTAATTCGTTCACAGATACAAAAGAGACCCGAAAGGTTGTCCTCTCGAGTCTCTGAAAATTCAGCTTCTATTAAGCGTTCAGCATATCCTTTAATGCCTTACCAGCCTTGAACTTAGGAGCCTTGGAAGCAGCGATCTTCATAGGTGCGCCGCTCTGAGGATTTCTACCCTCTCTAGCTGCTCTGCTGGATACTTCGAAAGTACCGAAGCCAACTAACTGAACCTTACCATCCTTCTTTAACTCTTCAGCAACAACATCGGTGAATGCCTTTAATGCCTTCTCTGCGTCCTTCTTGGAAAGACCTGCCTGATCAGCCATAGCTGCAACTAATTCTGTTTTGTTCATATTGAACTCCTCCTATAATGAGTTTTCGTGATTAAATTTACGCTCGAAAATAGTTCTTTTGAAACGTCTATAAATATATATATCTGTTTTTATTCCTTTTGTCAAGGCATTTCCGCATATTTACGGCACTTCTCACGCCTTTGTAACGATCACTCCGATGCCGATGTACTTGTCACCAGATCTACGAAGGAATAGGACACATCCTTCTTCTCTTCGTCCACCTGCACGGTATAACTTCTGGTCTCATATCCGGACTTGCGCAGGGTGATCACATGGCTTCCCGAAGTCTTTTTGAAACTGCAGGGTGAGATTCCCACGTAATTTCCATCGAGATATACTTCCACGTTTTCCGGTGCATCGATATGTACCCGGTAATAAGTCGTTGTAGTATCTGATGTAGCGGAAGTCGCAGTGGACGATGTCGAAGCCGAACTGCCCGTGCTCTCATCGCTATCGCTGTCCGAGTCTGCCTTGTCCAGCTCCACATCCACGCCTGCTGACTCCTGGGCTACCCGCAGGTACTGGGTCAGGGATTTATAGCCGTCTGCCTTCGCTATGATCTGATGGATGCCGTATTCCAGCGTGATGGGCTGGGAGGGATCCGCCTGACTACCGTCGATATACAATTCCGCGCCGGAAGGATTCATAGAGAACAGCACCATACCGTACTGCGCCTCGGCGACCTCGAGATCCCCGATGTCCAGTGTGGTCTCTTCGTTACGGTTGATCACCACACTTTTCGTGCCGCCTCCGCCGTTATAGCTGATATCCACCTGATAACTGCCTTCAGGCACCGTCACCAGCATGTCCTCCGTGATCCGGACGATCTGCTCCTGACCGATCTCCAGCCATCCGCCGATAAAATTTTCATCATTTACCAGTCTGAGATACCCATGTCCCTTCTCCACCGTTACACTGAGTACCGTGGTGTCTATTCCATGAAAAGTCAGGATATCGGAAGGATTGAGATCCATTTCTTCGATACTGTGCCCCTGGGAAAAATACCGGGTATCCCGGGACAGCTTGAAGACTTCTTCCCCGATGGTCACTTCCCGGCGTACGGTATTCAATTCATAGCGCTCCACGTCATCATACTGCCATGCCGACCGGGACAGCTGCATGGTGGTCAGATGCTTCTTCGTCTTCAGAAAAGTTACATCTACGATATCGCCCTCTCCCAGCTGCTCCAGGGAGATTGCCTTGCCGTATTTATCCGCATAGCGCGTAGTCCCGTCCACGGACAGGGTATATTGCTTCCCAAGATCCAGATTCAACAATGTGACAGTATTGTCAACACTGTTGATATCCACCAGTACCGCCGTATCCGCCGAATCATAACTGTCCGGATTCGTCACCGCGAAGCCGGTATCCACTCTGTCGGATTCTTCCGTTGTCTGCAAAGTTACTGTGTTCTGTGCAGTTCCTGCAGTAGATGCCTGCCCGCAGCCACTTATTGACAATACTATCATAAGCAAAATACATACTATTTTCTTCCTGTATCTTCCGTTCATGCTTTTGTTCCTTCCCGGTGCCTTACGGCTCCATGATCCGCAGGAATCGTTTTCTGGCAGTCTCCTGCTCTAACAGGTGCTCCAGCTTCTCCTGATTTTTCTCCGGTATCCATGCCTTTCCCGAATTATAATAGAAGTTAACGATCTTCCACAGTTTCTCCGGATAAGACAGTCGGTAATACAGATCCCTCTTCTCTGTAAGCGTAAGCGGTCTGACTTTCTCGTAGCTTTCCAGTAGTCCGATTCCCAGACTTTGGTCCCATTCACTTTTTTCCAATAATTTTCGCAGGATATGATACAGATCTCTCACCGGACCGTCTGCCTGGCATTTTTCAAAATTCACCAGGAAAAAGCCTCTGTCCTGCCGCAATATATTATGATACTGATAATCGCCATGGCAAAAGGTTAATTTTGCTCCGGCATCCTGTGCCGCCACAGTCTCCTCTTCCAGCGCTTTCCACTCGTTACTGACCCTTACCGCTTCCTCTAAAAAAGAATCCAGTACGGCTGCGAGGCGGATCTCGAACCAGGTCTTCTGGCTTCGCTGTTTTAAGAATTTCCGGGCGCGTTTCAGTTCTCTGTTATGCTTCTCATAATCTCTGCTGGGAAGATATCTCTCGATTTTGGGTGCCGGTTCGTCCTCCGTCTCCGGGAATACCGGTCGAAATTCCAGATCTCCATGAAGCCTTGCCAACAACCCCATGGCTTCCATACATTCTTCCCTGTCACGGGCGTTACATTCTCTACCTTCCCACCAGGTCTTCAGAATATATCTGACACCGTCCCTGTCCGTGACCGACAGTGCACCCTCTCTGGTGGCAAGCAGTCTCTCCGCAGAGATATTCCCACAAGCCTCCAGATGCTTAAGCACCTGTTCCTGCAGACGCAGCTGTTCCTCGCGTCCTGTATATTCCTTGAAGATCAGGCAGC
>ERZ1034998.1551-NODE-1551-length-13326-cov-12.756461_pt1 | contig 13326 bp, 10 predicted proteins | sample MGYA00520621_ERZ1034998 | MGnify/ENA primary metagenome ERZ1034998 (study PRJEB33766, sample SAMN09781748) | gut metagenome | biome: gut microbiome | host: Homo sapiens | place: Madagascar | study: EMG produced TPA metagenomics assembly of the PRJNA485056 data...
GATGACCCTGATTTCCCGGGACTGAAGACGGCGGTAACGCAGTACGACGGCCATGTCATCGAGACCACCGGTCTGATTAAGATGGACTTCCTGGGCTTGAAGACCCTCTCCGAGATGAAGGAGGCATGCAAGGTTATCAAGCAGACTACGGGCGATGTCGTTGACCTCGATACCATCCCTATCGATGACGAACTGACCTATCAGCTCTATCAGCGCGGTCAGACCATCGGAACCTTCCAGTTCGAGTCGCCGGGTATGCAGAAGTATCTCCGTGAGCTGAAGCCTACGGTGTTTGAGGACCTCATCGCCATGAACGCCCTCTACCGTCCGGGACCTATGGATTATATCCCTGATTTCATTGCCCGCAAGAACGGCAAGCAGGCGATTACCTACGATATCCCGTGTATGGAGAAGTATCTGAAGGATACCTACGGCATCACGGTCTATCAGGAGCAGGTGATGCTTCTTTCCCGTCAGCTTGCGAGCTTCACCCGAGGCGAGTCAGATGCCCTGCGTAAGGCGATGGGTAAGAAGAAAAAGGCTATCGTAGATGCGATGAAGCCTAAGTTTATCAAGCAGGGACAGGAGAACGGCCACGACCCGAAGGTGCTGGAGAAGATATGGGGCGACTGGGAAAAGTTTGCTTCCTATGCCTTCAACAAGTCTCATGCCACCTGTTATTCGTGGGTAGCCTATCAGACCGCCTATCTCAAGGCGCACTATCCTGCCGAATACATGGCTGCGCTGATGACCCGACGCTTTGCACAGATTACCGAAATCACCAAGCTGATGGAGGAGTGCCAGTCGATGGGCATCAAGACCTTGGGTCCGGATGTGAACGAGAGTTACCGCGTGTTCGGTGTGAACGAGCATGGAGAGATACGTTTCGGTCTTTCAGCCATCAAGGGTATGGGTGCTCCGGCAGCCGATGCCATCGTGGCAGAGCGACTGAAGAACGGACCTTATAAAACCATCTTCGATTTTGCCGAGCGTGTAGATTACTCCAGCGTGAACCGTAAGGCTTTCGAAACCTTGGCGCTGAGTGGAGGTTTCGACAGTTTCGGCATCCGTCGCGAGCAGTTCTTCGGCAAGAACAACAAGGGCGAAACCTTCCTCGATACGCTGGTGCGCTACGGTCAGCTCTTCCAGCAGGAACAGCACGAGGCTGCCACCTCACTCTTTGGCGGTACCGAGGCGATAGAGATAGCTACGCCGCCTATTCCTGATGCAGAGAGCTGGAGCACCATCGAACGGCTGAACCGTGAGCGCGAGCTTGTGGGCATCTATCTTTCTGCCCATCCGCTCGATGAGTACAGTATCATCCTCAATTCCCTCTGCAATACCCATTGCTCTGAACTGGGCGACAAGCAGGAGCTGGCAAAGAAGGAGGATGTGGTGCTGGGCGGCATCATCACGGGTGTGAAGTCGAAGTTTACCAAGACGGGCAAGCCGTGCGGTTTCGTTACGCTCGAAGACTTTGAGGGCTCAGGCGAGCTGGCTCTCTTTGGCGAGGACTGGGGCAAGTGGCGCGGCATCATGGTTGAAGGCAGCACCATCTACATTACCGCTAAGTGCGTATCCCGTTACGGCAATGCCAACTATCTCGATTTCCAGATAGGCAATGTAGAGTATCTGCAGACGGTCAAGGAGAACCGCATCGACCGCTTCACCATCAATGTGGAGAGTGATGCGATAGATGAAACGATGGTCAGCGACCTGCAGACTATTCTGGAGAATGACGAGGGCAAGGCGCAGCTCTTCTTCCAGATACATGATGTTGACAGCAATACCTATCTGCTGATGCGTGCCCGTGAGCATACGGTGGGTGTGGGCCATGCCCTCATCCAGTATATCGAGCAGCATCCTAAGATGAGCTATCAGATCAATTAGAAATAATTTTAGTTTTAATATATAAAAGTATAGAAAAATGGAAGTAACAATTACAACCGAGAATTTCGAGAGCTACAAGAATGGCGAACTGCCATTGGTAGTAGATTTGTGGGCAACATGGTGCGGTCCTTGCCGCCAGATTGCTCCTATCGTATCAGAACTTGCTGAGGAGTTTGACGGCAAGTTGGTAGTAGGCAAGTGTGATGTAGAGGAGAACGACGACATCGCTATGGAGTTTGGTGTTCGTAATATCCCTACCATCCTTTTCTTCAAGGGTGGCCAGTTGGTAGACAAGTATGTTGGCGCAGCCTCTAAGGCAACCCTTACCGAGAAGTTCCAGGCTCTCCTGTAATCAGCCCGGATAGGAAAATAGAAAAGCATCTGGCTTGAGAAAACATGTTCTCAGCCAGATGCTTTTTTTTGTTCTTTTTTCAGCCTTTCAAACTGCGCCACGAGGGGGATAATCGGGGCTGTCGGTGACTTACCATTCTACGCTTCTGGTTCCGTCTTCTTCGGCGGTGATAGTCACTTTGGTGCAGTCTTCCGGCAGCAGGTCTTCTATCAGTTCCGGCCACTCCAGGAAGCAGAGGTTACCGCTGTAGAAATAATCTTCGTAGCCCATGTCGTACACCTCATCGAGTTTCTTGATGCGGTAGAAGTCGAAGTGGTAGACAGGTGATCCGTCGCCCGCTGTATATTCGTTTACGAGGGCGAAGGTAGGAGATGTGATGACATCTTCTACGCCCAGTTCTTCGCAAATAGCTTTTACAAATGTTGTCTTTCCGGCTCCCATCTTGCCATAAAAGGCAAAGACCTTGCCGTCGCCCATGTTCTGCAGAAATTCCTTGGCTGCTTCATGGATCGTGTCTAATGAGTCAATTTTTATCTTCATATATATTTTCTATAAACTGTTAACTATCAACTATTAACTGACATTACCTTTTTCTCGCTGTCAGCGTGATGAGCGGTATGAGCATTTCCTCCATCGAGATGCCACCGTGCTGGAAGGTATCCTTGTAGTATTGCACATAATAGTTATAATTATTCGGATAGGCGAAGAAACTGTCGCCCGTGGCAAATACATACGAGGTACTCAGGTTAGGTGCCGGCAACTGGGCACGCTGAGGCTCCTTGATGGTGAACACTTCCTTGCTCTGGTATGCCAGATTCTTGCCCAGCTTGTAGCGCAGGTTGGTGTTCGTATTGCGGTCGCCTACAATCTTGATAGGTTTCGATGCCCTGATGCTGCCGTGGTCGGTGGTGAGCACTACCTGGTAATCGCTCTGCGAAAGGAGCTTGAAGAGCTCGGAGAGAACCGAATGGCGGAGCCAGCTCTGCGTGATGCTGCGGTAGGCACTCTCGTTGTTGGCAAGCTCGCGCACCATCTTAGATTCGGTACGCGCGTGAGAGAGCATGTCGATGAAGTTAATCACCAGCACGTTCAAATCGTAGTTGCGGCACTCGTTGTAGTGCTCCAGGAAGCGGTCGGCACCCTGCGAATCGTTCACCTTGTGATAACTGAAGGTATAGTGCTTTCTGAATCGCTCTATCTGGGTCTGTATCAGCGGCGCCTCGTTCAGGTTCTTGCCTTCCTCTTCGTCCTCATCTACCCAGAGGTCAGGGAACATTTCTGCTATCTTGTTCGGCATCAGGCCGCTGAAGATGGCGTTGCGCGCATATTGCGTGGCGGTAGGAAGAATGCTCATGTAGAGCTGCTCGTCGATGTCGAACAGGTCGCCGATGTCTTCAGCCAGCATGCGCCACTGGTCATAGCGGAAGTTATCTATCACTATCAGGAACACCTTCTTGCCCTCATCGAGCAGCGGGAATATCTTGCGCTTGAAGATGTCGGGACTCATCAGATGGCGGTCTCTGTTGTCGGGACTCACCCAGTCGAGATAGTTCTTGGCTATGTATTTGGCGAACCCCTGGTTAGCCTCTTCCTTCTGCATGCCCAGCATCTCAGCCATCGGACTTGCCGTATCGCTCAGCTTCAGTTCCCAGCTAACCAGTCGCCTGTAAATCTCCATCCAGTCTTCCGGACTTCTGCATTCCATCATCTGCATGGCTATCTGCTGGTAGTCCTGCTGGTATCCGCTCTGCGTCACCTCCGCCACGATGTCTTTGCGGTGGATGTTCTTCTTGAGCGACAGCAGAATCTGGTTCGGGTTTACGGGTTTGATCAGATAGTCGGCTATCTTTGAACCGATTGCCTGGTCCATGATGTTTTCTTCTTCGCTCTTGGTGCACATCACTACCGGTGTGGCAGGCTGGATGTCCTTGATGCGTAGCAGGGTTTCCAGTCCGCTGAGTCCCGGCATCATCTCATCGAGCAGGATGAGGTCGAAGGTCTGTTGGCGGCAAAGTTCAATGGCATCAGGTCCGTTGCTTACCGTCTGCACTTCGTATCCTTTCTTTTCCAGAAAGATGATGTGTGCCTTGAGAAGTTCTATCTCGTCGTCTATCCAAAGTAATAATCCGTTGCTCATATTTTATATCCTTTTTCTTTTCGGGGTGCTAAAGTACAAAGAAAAATGGAATGGGGAACACGACTTCGTGTTAAAGAGAGTTAATGATAAAGATTCTTTGGTACTTTTTATGAAAACGTTTGTATTACCTTGTGACAAAACCTAAAAACATAGGTTAATTAAAACTTATTTGTATAACTAAACGTAAGCATTATGATCAGACGCAATTACTTGAAAAGTTTGTCTATTTAGCAATAATACGACCGGGAATCCGTTTTTTATGGTAAAGTAATTCATAAAAACGAACAATAAAATAAAGAAGAAAAACAAGAAACAATGCTCAAGATAGTAATGATTATGCTATGCGGAATAGGTACCGGCTATCTGCTCCGCAACAAGAAAATGAGTTTTATCGGCCGTATCATCACGGCTCTGATATGGGTACTCCTGTTTCTGCTCGGTATCGAGGTAGGTTCTAACCCTCGTATCATCAGCGGTCTTCAGACCCTGGGACTTGAGGCGATAGCCCTGACCTTTGGAGGCAGTCTGGGTAGTGCACTCTTTGCTTGGGCATTGTGGAAGTATGTTACAGCAAAGCAGGCTAAATCGTCGGCTCACGCTGAAACCGGGAAAGGAGGCAAGGCATGAAAGGCAGTTTGATTATCGTAAGCTTCTTTGTTCTGGGTATCATCGTAGGCTTGTGTGCTGTGATTCCGGCAGGTCTTCTGGATAGCGACGTGAGCTATTATGCGCTCTGCTGCCTGATGTTCTGCGTAGGTATCAGCATCGGTTGCGATACTTCAGTGCTGAAGAGTTTCAAGAAGGTGAATCCCCGTCTGATGATGCTCCCTGTGATGACCATTCTGGGTACGTTGGCAGGTTGTGCAGCCGTATCTCTCATCTTGAGCCATCGCCAGCTTACCGATTGTCTGGCAATCGGTTCAGGATTCGGATATTACTCACTTTCGAGTATCTTCATCACCGAATACCGGGGCGCCGAACTGGGAACCATCGCCCTTCTTGCCAACATCTGCCGCGAGATTCTCACCCTGCTGTGTGCTCCGCTGCTGGCAAAATACTTTGGCAAACTGGCACCTATCAGTGTAGGTGGAGCCACGACCATGGATACAACGTTGCCAATCATCACCCGATATTCGGGCGAGAGTTTCATCATCGTTTCCATCTTCCATGGCTTCTGTGTCGACTTTTCTGTACCCTTCCTGGTTACCTTCTTCTGTTCTTTGTAGAAATAACTAAAAGCAGTTCTTAAGACCTAAATAAAAAAGCCCCCGATGCGTTATGCACCGAGGGCTTTGCTATGTCGAATCAAAATTTAAAAAACATCTTTTTTTACCTTTTTACTTTTTGGAAAGCGTGTGGGGCAAGACTTGTGAAACTTCAGTTATCTCAAAACATACTGACGAAATCATCATACTCCAGCTGACTGTCCACTAAAATCCATCTAAATCATATTCTTCGCTGTCCAAATCCAGACTGTCGTCGTTGTCGTAAGTTGTATTTGGTACTTTTTCTTCCTTTATATCCGCATCGGTTTCTTGGGTTCCGGTTGTTCCGTTTTCGGATGTTCCGGTTGTTCCGTTGCTGAGAGTTCCGGTTGTACCATTATCGAATGTTCCGGTAGTTCCGGTTTCTATTTCACCGGTAGTTCCGTTTTCGGCAGTTCCGGTTTCTTCTTCATCATTTTCTTCTGTATCATCCGTCATTTCCTGCTGGATGATTTCTTCCGGTTCTTCAAGCAGTGGGTCCTTGCTGATTTTCAGCGGTGCCAGATGCTGGGTATAAAAAAGGGTATAGTCGTCGTAGCTCAGACTGGTGCCCAGCAGCAGGAGGTTTGGCTCGCTGATTACGATGCCGCGGGCTCCCTTTGAGAGGAGCTGGGTGATGGTCTGGTGCTGGTAGATGTCGTTGGCATACTGGCGTGCCTCGTCGTAATTGCGGAAGCCCTTTACCTGCATGCGGTGCAGACCATTCTGCTCGTCAATGACGAGGTCGAAATTACGCACGAGATAGGAAGTGAAATTATATTTTGCCATCTCGAAGAGCAACTGGTTCTCGTTTACAGAATCAGGTACGTAGGCGAGCATGAAGACGAACGGCTCGTTGCGCTCAATGCTGAATACCTTGGCTTTGGATTTGACATCATCATTGAGTACGGCGTTGCGGCGCGACCATACATTGCTCAGGTCGAATGTGCCGCCCTTGAGCTGTCTGCCGGCTTTCACTCCGTTGAGAATCATTCCCGCCATTTCGCTGAGTCGACTGTTCGGATATTTCTCTACTACCTGCTGCATATCATCAAGACAAGCCTGGATATTACCCTCGTGGAGCTGGGTGAGTCCACCGATAAAGAGGAACTTGTCGCGGTTGGCTCCTTCAGGATAGCGCTTGTCAGAGATAGCCCTGTTGTGTACCACCTTATTATATAGGTTAGCCTTGAAGGCGTCGTAGGTGGCAGCATAGAGCGAGTCTTCGAGATGAATGCCCATCTTCGCATCTTCCTCATAATAAGGAGAGGTGAGCAGGGTGGTCCATTGACTCTCCGGATAATTCGCTTTCAACTGGTTGAGATAGCGGCTGGCGATGGCTGGCTGCTTCCGGATGTTGTAGAGCAGGTAGAGGTGATAGTAGGCATCATCGAGATGTTCGTATGCAGCGTTCTTCTTTACCAGTCGCTGCAGCATGCGTTCGCTTTCGTCCAGATCATTGAGTTTGTCTTTCAGGATGATGCCGGCATGCAGCAGGCCGTCGTCCAGAATCTGATTGCTTTCTGCCATCTTCTCTTCGGTAAGCGGAATCTGAGCGAGATAGTAGGCGCGCTGATGCGGATCTTCTTCTGCACTCAGGTTCTTCTCTTTCTCCTTCTCAAGGTCTTTCTTCTGTGCCTCGTTGAGGAGCGAATCGCGCTGCTCGTCGGTCATTTCTTCTACACCTTTGGCATCGGCCACTACGGTCTGGTTGCTCCGCTGCCAGTTGTCTATGTTCTTTCTCTTACCCCAGAGGCGTTCAAACTGCTGTTTGCCTTGGGCTACGGCAGATTGGGAGTAGAAATACCAGGTATTGGTGTTGCCGAAAGCGCCGTTGCCCATGGCTCCGTTTCCGAAGCCGGATGAGGCATTGCTGTTTCCCTGGTTCCTGTTATTTCTGCTGTTATTACCATTGCCGTTATTTCTGCCGGCACTTTGGTTGTCTTGTTTTTCTGCCAGTTCCTGGTCGGCAAGTCTTCTCTTTTCTTCCTTTTCCTGCTTTTTCAGGGCATCTATCACCTTGTCAATGGCAACGTTCCGTTCTTTTTCGCTCATGTGGGCGAGCGATTGCAGGGAGTCCTGCAGATGGATGGCATCGGTATAAGGCACCAGTTCGTCGAGTACCTTCGAACGGTCGGAGAGCTGTTTGTAGTCTTTGCGGTCCTGGTCCAGGAGTCCGATGGCTGCATCATAGCATCGCTTGGCATCGCCATATCGGTGGCATTTCCAGTATACATTGCCCAGATGCAGCAGCAATACACCTTTCTCAACTCCGTTGCGGCTTGATTTCGCGGCACCTTTTTCGTATGCAGCAATAGCCTGAAGCGTATCGCCCTGGTTGAGATGTATGTTGCCGATGGCATAATAAACCTGGTCGAGATATTCCTGATTCTTGTCGCTCGCAGCCATTCGCTTCAATTTGGATACCATCTTCCGGGAGTTGTTGGTTGCCAGAACCTCGGTCATGGAGATGCGGGCATTGAACTCCAGTTCGTAAGGCGGATTGAGACGGATGACATGCTTGAAAGCGCGGTAGGCATTCTGGGTATGGCCCTGCTGTGCTTCTACCTGTCCCATCAGATACCATAGACGTGCTTTCTGCTTGCGTCGCATCTCATAGCCGATGGCTTTGCGGAGATACGGAACGGCTTCCTGATAGCGTCCGGTCTTCAGATAGTAGAGGGCATAGGTCTTGTCCCATTCCTTCTGGGCACGCCAGTGGATGGAATCGCGCTCGATATTACGGATTACATCTTCGGCATCGTATATCCATCCCGATTCCAGATAACTCTTGGCGAGCCAGGCACGTGCCTTGCCGTAAATGCCGGGTTGGGTAGCGTAGAGACGGCTCATATAGGCGAAAGTGGCTGCTGCCGACTGGAAATCGCCTTCAAAAAACTGGGAGCGGCCCATCAGCATCCATGCCTTCCAGAGGAACGGATTATATTCACGGCGCTGCAGCCATTCCAGGTCTTTGGCAGTCTTGCGGCGTTTCTTATCCCATACCGGGCGGCGCTTGATGCTATGCTGGTGAATGGCTTTCTCGCATTTCTCGATGGCGCGGTCGTAGTTCGACTTGCCCAGTTCGCGGCTGTTCTTGTTGCCCACCGTATAATAAGGAATCATTTCAGAGTAATTGTCCTTATTTCCGTTTTCCTTTTCGAGCGAGCCTTCGATATAGGCTACGGTACCATTATAATAGGTGTTGTATCGGGCGTTGAAGGCATGCCACCATCTGCTCTTCGCCGTATTTTTCTGCGTAGAGCATCCTGCCATGGTCATTGCAAAGGCAAGGACAACCATAGCTGGCAAGAGGTTTCTGAATGGGAAATGCTTCAACATAAGTTTCTTCTTTATTTTAAAATTTTTCTTTCAGAGCGTGTGAAAGCCTTAGTGCTTTCTGGCTGCCAGTATCTTTGCTGCTGCAAACAGGATGATGCTGACGAAGATGATGGTTGCACCTGATGGTACATTGAGCAGATAACTGGCATAGAGGCCTACGATGCAGTCGATGCAGCCTATCACGATGCTGGCTCCTATCATGCGCTTGTAGCTGTAGGTGAAGAGGTTGGCTGTCATCTGTGGTATGGTGAGCAGACTGATGGCAAGTACGATGCCTACCATCTTGATGGTTGCCACGATGGTCATGGCGATGAGCGTCATCATCATATATTCTATCGCAGTAACCGGCAGATGTTGCGATTTGGCAAAGGTGCTGTCGAATGCGATGGTCTGGATAGGACGCAGCAGAAAGGTGAACAGCAATGCTACAAACAGGGTAAGACCTGCCAGTAGCCAGAGGTCTGTGCTGTCGATGGCAAGTATACTTCCGAAGAGGAAAGAGGGCAGGTCGGGCATGAAGCCAGGAGTAAGGAAGCAGCAGATGATGCCCACGCTCATGCCCAGGGTCCAGAACATGGCGATGGCAGAGTCTTTGCGCACATCTTTCTTCCGTGATACCCATTGCACACCGAAGGCACTCAAAATGGCGAATACCATGGCAGAGAGTATAGGGTTGATGCCTGCAAATACGCCGATACCGATGCCGCCAAAAGAGGCATGCGTAATGCCACCGCTGATGAAGACCAGCCGGCGTGTGACGATGTAGGTGCCTACAAAGCCACACAGAATGCTTGCCAGTAGGGCGCCAATCAGCGCGTTCTGAAAAAATGTATATTGCAGTATATCCATGTTTTTACTTTGAACTTTAAATTTTGAACTTTGCGCATTGCATGTTACGCATTGCGCATTGCATGTTTAACTTAAAAAACTGATGACTTCGTCCTTTATCTGGTTAGGCAGGTTGATGCCTCTCAGTATCAGACTTCGGTTCCATCCCGCCACTTCGTCTGGCTGCATCGTATAGAGCACTTCCGAGAATTCCTCTACCTCCTCATCGGTATAGTCGTCGGCAGCTCTTCCTGCAAACCGGTCGAGCTCCTCGTCATCGTAGTATTCTATTTCCTTGGTGGCGGCTTCCATCATGCATTCCTGTTCGCATTTGGAGTTCTCTCCGTTGCATGTATTGCACGAAACTCCTTCCTGCAAAGGCTCTTCATCCTCTCCCTTGCGATGAGAGATGATGCCGAAAATTGCGCTTATCAAGCCTAGGACCACCAGGGCCAAAATCAGGTACAACATTTACTTTGAACTTTGAATATTGAACTTTGAACTTTATGATTAGCAAAGCTGTTGAATTCTTCACTCTTCACTTATTTCAAATCCCACCTTTTTGAGGTCTTCCCAATAATGAGGATAGGATTTGCTCACTACCTCAGGATTGTTGATTTCTATCTGAGGGAACTTGAAGGCAAGAGGGGCGAAGGCAAGTGCCATGCGATGGTCCTCGTAGGTGTCGATAGGCTCGAAACTAGGCTCGCAGGTCTCGCCATCCCAAATCAGCGTGTTATCGTTCTCGTCATAAATCACGTAACCCACCTTCTTCAGCTCCTTCTTCAATGCCTCGATGCGGTCGGTCTCCTTGATCTTGAGACTGGCAAGCCCGGTGAACTTAAACTTTACGCCCAGGGCACAGCAGGCTACAACGATGGTCTGTGCAAGGTCTGGAGAACCGCTGAAATCGTAGTCGAAACGAGGCAAGAGACAGCGCTGGACTTTCAACTTGACAGGAGAAAGAACATCACGGTTCTCAAATTCTGATTTCACGCCCAACAGACTGAAGATGTATTTCACGACAGAATCGCCCTGCTTGGAGCTGTCGAACAGACCTTCGAGTCTTACCTCGGAATCAGGGTTTCCGTTCAGCGCCATCATTTCATACCAGTAAGAAGAAGCGCTCCAGTCATTCTCGATGGTGTAGTCGGCTACGCAGCTGTAAGGTTGTGGCTTTACGGTGATGGTATCCACATCGGTCCATTCGGCGCTGGCTCCGAAGTTCTGCATCGTCCACAGCGTGAGGTCGATGTAAGGACGTGATGCTATCTCGCCCGTCAGCTTCAGTTCCAGACCGTTTTTCAGAATCGGACCAATCATCAGCAGTGCCGAGATATACTGCGAACTGATGTTTCCCACCACTTCGAGATGTCCGCCTTCCAATGGCTTACCAACGATGTGGAGTGGAGGATAGCCCTCTTTCTTTTCATACTGTATATCAGCTCCGAGGTAACGCAGGGCATCTACCAGGATAGCAATAGGGCGGTTCTGCATGCGCTCTGTACCTGTAATGGTATGCTCGCCCGGTGTAGCTGAAAGATAGGCGGTCATAAAGCGCATGGCAGTGCCGGCAGCCTTGATGTTGATGACATCAGGCATATCGCGCAGTGCTGCAATGATGACTTCTGTATCATCGCAATCGCTCAGGTTGTGGGGCTGCAACTTGCATCCCGCCATGGCATTGATTACCAATGCACGGTTGCTGATACTCTTGGAAGCTGGCAAGTTGATACTTGCATTGAGTTGGCGTGGAGCCTTGATTGTATATTTCATTTTCTTCTTGTTTCTGTTTCTTTTAATACTCTTTTTTCTGATTTTGCTATTTCTCAGCCTTCAGTATCCGGATGTCCTTGATGCTGACAGCCTTTTCCTTGGCATATCGGATAGGGAGGTCATCTTCCGTTTCCGGCATCTCATCCCATGCACGGGTTCTCGGACGAATCTTCTTCGGACCCGGTATCAGGGGCGAATAATACAGAACCTGGCGGATGCGGTTTGCCTGTTCTGGGGTGAATCGCATGCTGTAACAGATGCTGTAGTCCATCAGATTGTCTGACTGCCATTCCCCATCCTTGCTGTTGGTGCGTTTGGCAAGCTCTTTCATGCTGAGCGTGGTATCCTTCTTGATGGCTTGTGCTTTACTGACATATTCTGTCAGCCATTTGCCGTATGCTATTCGGTTGTAGCTCGGTGTATCATCGCAATGGTCTGAGTCGTCATCATCATTGGCAGCCTCTGATTTGTCTTTCACAGTCTTTTCTGAGAAACTGTGGAAGAGACCCAGATAATGTCCCAATTCGTGAGCCAGCGTAGCATTCGGGTCGGCTGTATTGTAGGTATATCCCTTATGATTCTTATCTGTAGTATACCGGGTTCCTTCTTTATCCCTTCCCACATAGATAGAATTGAGCGAAACGCAATATGGAAATTTGCCCGGTTTGCTCAGCGGGTAGTTCTTGCCATTGCTCAAACCGTCTATCTGTGGATAGCCGCCTACCTGATAAGGCAGATGACTGATGCCCAGCGTGGTGCTGTTTTTATCGGTCTTCTTGAAGGCATATACCATCACATTGATGTAATCGTTCTGGTCCCAGCAGTACTTTACATAATTTTTGTCCTTCATGAAACTCTCGCAGTCGAACACCGAATCAGATTCAGATACCTCGATATATTCCACACCTGGTGTACTGAGTCTCTTGCCGCTCTCATTCTTCTCAGCCAGTTCGAACAGAATATGCAGGTTCTCGCTCGGGATGGTATCCATCTGATAGTTGTATACATCGCCCTGATAAAGTTCGTTCACATTGGAGAGAATCTCCTTGAGGCGGGTATATTCGATGTATTGCGTGGTGTTACTATAGAAGACATGGAAGATGACAGGCAGATGATAAACATAATCATCGCCTGTAATGATATCTGAGTCACGGTCTTGTCCGTGGGATATGATAGGGTCGCCGATAGAGCCTTCGGTATCCTTGCATGATGCAAAGCTGAGGACGGTGAGGGCGATCATGAAATAAAGAATTTTTCTCATGCGCGTACCTTATATTATATATTTTCGTGCAAAAATACAAAAATAAATGAAGATAGGCGAGAAATATCCTGAAAAAGTTTCTCAAAATGCCAAAAAACTTGTGTTTCCATCTTCTTGATGTATGTCAATTCAGTTACATTTTGTAAACTTGACCCCATGAAAATAGCGTTTTGTAAGGTAGGTGTTCGTGCAATATGCGAAATTTCAGGCTGTGAAATTGCAAATTGTAAGATTGGGTGCGTTCTAAAGCGAAAAGTATAACTTGACCAAAAAATAAGATAAAATAGCGTTAAGGAATTATGAACTTTTCGGAAATCGTTGTATCTTTGCACCAGAAAAAGAAACAATGACAATAAAAATAACATCCTAAAAATAAACGATATGAAACGAATGATATTATTCTCATTGATGGCTTTGATGACCATAGCAGCTTTCGGTCGTAAGCACGTAGAGAATGCAACAGTAGTAGCTGACACTATTTTCTATGCAGAAAATA
>ERZ1034998.1552-NODE-1552-length-13325-cov-4.119744_pt1 | contig 13325 bp, 9 predicted proteins | sample MGYA00520621_ERZ1034998 | MGnify/ENA primary metagenome ERZ1034998 (study PRJEB33766, sample SAMN09781748) | gut metagenome | biome: gut microbiome | host: Homo sapiens | place: Madagascar | study: EMG produced TPA metagenomics assembly of the PRJNA485056 data...
CTATAATAAGGGATATTTATAGGCAAAGCGGGCAAAAAGTCTGCGGCGCAATACCGGCGAGCCTGTAACATGATAGCAGTTGCATAAATTGATGATGTACACTGGCTGAAGCAGTGTACTTTTATTTTTGCAAAAATGCAGCTGCACACGAATTGCATCGGCATTTTAGCCCGCGCCAAACGGATGCACCGGGTATCGCATTGGACGGGCTATCATCAATAAGAAGATTGGGGAAAACAACGATTGCAGAGGGATTCATCATGAAAAAGGAAAAATGGAACAAGCTGCTTGCCGTCCTTCTGGCGGTGGCAGCAATGGCATCACTGCTGGCAGGCTGTAGCATGACGCGGGCGGAAAAAGAGGATGCCGAAACAATCACGGTGTATTTATGGAGCACAAGCCTGTATGAGCAGTATGCGCCATACCTCCAGGCGCAGCTCCCGGACATCAACATTGAATTTGTGGTGGGAAATAACGACCTGGATTTCTACAAGTTCCTGATGGAAAACGGCGGATTGCCGGACATCATCACCTGCTGCCGTTTTTCGCTGCATGATGCAAACCCGCTGAAGGGCAGCCTGATGGACCTTTCCACCACCAATACGGCAGGTGCTGTCTACGAAACATACCTCTCCAGTTTTATGAATGAGGATGGCAGCATCAACTGGCTTCCGGTGTGCGCGGATGCACACGGGTTTGTGGTGAACAAAGACCTTTTTGAACAGTATGACATCCCCCTCCCCACGGACTATGAGAGCTTTGTCGCTGCCTGTCAGGCCTTTGAAGCAGAGGGCATCCGCGGGTTCACCGCTGACTATTATTATGATTACACCTGCATGGAAACCTTGCAGGGATTGTCTGCATCCGAATTGGCCTCTGCCGCCGGGCGCAAGTGGCGCATCGCCTACAGCGACCCAAATAACGAAAAAGTTGGGCTGGACAATGCGGTCTGGCCCGCGGCCTTTGAACGGATGGAGCAGTTCATCCAGGACACCGGCTTGAGCGAGGATGACCTGCATCTGAATTACGATGATGTGGCTGCGCTGTACGCCAGCGGAAAGCTTGCCATGTACTTTGGCAGCTCCGCCGGCGTAAAAATGTTCCAGGATCAGGGCATCAATACAACATTTCTCCCCTTCTTTCAGCAGAACGGTGAAAAATGGATGATGACAACGCCCTATTTCCAGGTGGCGCTGAACCGCGAGCTGACCCAGGATGCAGAACGCCGGAAAAAAGCCCTCACGGTGCTGGACGCGATGCTCTCGGCGGATGGTCAGAGCCGCATTATTTATGACGGCCAGGATTTATTGAGCTACAGCCAGGATGTGCCGTTCCGTCTGACGGAATATCTGGAAGACGCGAAACCCGTGGTGGAAGAAAACCATCTGTACATCCGCATTGCGTCAAATGATTTCTTCTCCGTTTCCAGGGACGTGGTTTCTAAGATGATTTCGGGGCAGTACGATGCAAGCCAGGCCTATCAGTCGTTCAACGCCCAGCTTCTTTCTGCGGAATCCGCCGATGAGAAGGTGGTGCTGAATCCGCAGGAATCCTACTCCAACCGGTTTCACACCTTGGGTGGCAATGCCGCTTATTCCGTCATGGCAAACACGCTGCGCGGCGTTTACGGGTCGGATGTGCTGATTGCAACAGGAAACAGCTTTACGGGCAATGTGCTGAAGGCAGGATATACCGAAAAAATGGCAGCCAACATGATTATGCCCAACAGTCTTTGCGCATACAGCTGCACCATGAGCGGGGCGGAGCTGATTGAAACGGTTCGGAACTTTGTTGCGGGCTATCCGGGGGGCTTTGTTCCCTTTAACCGCGGCTCTCTGCCGGTGTTCAGCGGCATTTCCGTGGACATCCAGGAAACGGACAGCGGCTATACCGTGCGCAAAATCACACGGAATGGGAAAACGGTTCAGGCAGAGGATACCTTCACGGTCACCTGCCTTGCAATTCCAAAGCACATGGACGCTTATCCGGCAGATGCCGGCATTGCATTTGAGCAGGACAATGCCTTTGTGAAAACCACCTGGAAAGAGTATGTTTCCGATGGGAATGCCGTCCTCGCAGCGCCGGAAAAATACATCACTCTGAGGTAGGATGAATGGATGTTAAAAATCATGCGGCACGCAGAAAGAACCGTGCCGCGGAGAAGCGGCTGCAGGTTGTCACCTTTGGGGGGCTTCTCCTTGTCGTCATTCTGGCGGTTTTCCAGTATTTTCAGTTTGTAACGAAAACGGTTTATGATGAAAGTGTTTCCCACCTGAGGGAGATTACCCATCAGTCCGATAATATGCTCCGGGAGCTGGCAAATAAGAACCTGACTTACCTGCATATGTGGAGTGCGTATTTGCAGACCACCTCCGATGAACAGGAAATCCGCGATTATATCGAAGAAGCGAAGGCGGACGCAGGCTTTTTGCATTTTTATTTTCTGTCCCCCAACGGGAATTATAAGATGGTAAGCGGAGAAACCGGCTACCTCGGATTGCGGGACAGTCTGGAGGACAGCATTCAGCAGGGAACGGATATGATTACGAATGCCACCCTCCCCGGAAGCCCCCAGATGCTTCTTTTTGTCAGCCCGAAGGCGCAGGGAAGCTACCAGGGATTTGAATATGATGCAATTGCCATTGCCTATGAAAATCGGGATATTGTGGATGCGCTGGATATTTCTACCTTCAACGGGAATGCAAAGAGCTATGTTGTCCACCCGGATGGGCGCATTGTGATTGACCATTCCTTTGAATCATGGGGAAATGCATACAATTTCCTTGGCATTCTGAGAGCGCATTCCAATTTGTCCGAGGATGAGATTCTTGCGCTTTCGGCAAGGTTTAAAACAGGTCAGCCCGGTGCCTTGATGGCAAACCTGGATGGAAAAAATTATTATCTGGTCTATGAAAAATCGGATATCCAGGACTGGATTTTTCTGGGACTTGTCCAGGCGGACATCGTCAATGCCGGCATGAACGCCTTGCAGCTCAGCACGATCCTCCTGGTTGGCGGAGTCATGCTCGGGATTGCCGCATTTGCTGCCAACCTGATTATTCAAAAAGGCAAACTGAATCTGCGAAAGAAGGACACGGAAATCCTGTACCGGGACGAGCTGTTCCAAAAGCTGTCGCTGAATGTGGACGATGTTTTCCTGATGCTGGATGCAAAAACATACCGGGCAGATTACGTCAGCCCGAATGCCGAACGGCTGCTGGGCATTACGGAAGCGGAAATCCGCAGGGATGTTTGCGTCCTGGGAAAGCTGCATCCTGAGGATGCGGAGAAAAATTATCTGGAGGGAATCCAGGTTCACGAGCAGCGGGACTGGGATTTTGAATATATTCATCAGCAAACCGGGGAATCGCGCTGGTTTCACACCGTTGCAATGGGCAGCGAAATCATCGGGAAAAAGAAATACATCCTGGTTATGTCAGACCGCTCCGCTGACCGGAAAATGAATCAGGCACTGGCAGAGGCAGTCCATGTGGCAGAAACCGCGAGCAAGGCAAAAAGCACCTTCCTTTCCAATATGTCCCACGACATCCGCACCCCCATGAATGCCATTATCGGCTTTACCACGCTGGCGTTGAGCAACATCGACAACACGCAGCGGGTGCGGGATTATCTGGGGAAGATTCTTTCCTCCAGCAACCATCTGCTTTCGCTGATCAATGATATTCTGGATATGAGCCGCATTGAAAGCGGAAAGATTCATCTGGAAGAAACAGCGGTCAGTCTTTCTGATGTGCTCCACGACCTGAAAACCATTATCAGCGGGCAAATCCACGCAAAGCAGCTGGAACTTTATATGGATGCCATGGATGTGGCCAACGAGGATGTTTACTGCGATAAAACGCGGCTGAACCAGGTGCTGCTGAATCTTCTGTCCAATGCGGTCAAGTTTACTCCCGCAGGCGGAACCGTTTCCGTCCGGCTGAAGCAGCTCCCGGAGGCAGTAAAGGGCTGCGCGCTGTACGAAATCCGGGTAAAGGATAACGGAATCGGAATGAGCCAGGAATTTGCGCAGAAGATATTCTCCCCCTTTGAGCGGGAGCGCACCTCCACCGTGAGCAAAATTCAGGGCACAGGACTGGGCATGGCCATTACCAAGAACATTGTGGAGATGATGGGCGGCACCATTGAGGTTCAGACCGAGCAGGGAAAAGGCACCGAATTTATTGTCCGTCTGCCATTTCGGATTCAGCCTGAAACGCACCGCGTTGAGAAGATTGCAGCCCTGGAGGGCTTGAAGGCTCTGGTTGTAGACGACGACTTCAACACCTGCGACAGCGTGACAAAAATGCTGGTGAAGGTTGGAATGCGTTCGGAATGGACGCTTTCCGGCCGGGAGGCTGTCCTCCGGGCGCGGCAGTCCATGGAGCTGGGGGATGCTTTCCATGCCTATATCATCGACTGGCGTTTGCCGGATATGAACGGCATTGAAGTTACCCGGCAAATCCGCAGCCTTGGCGACGATACGCCAATCATCATCCTGACCGCTTATGACTGGGCAGACATCGAAGCAGAGGCCAAAGCCGCCGGCGTGACCGCATTCTGCGCAAAGCCCCTGTTCATGTCCGACATTCGGCAGACCCTGATGACTGCCATCGGGCAGACTCAGGCGGAGGCTGAACAACCCATTTTGCCGATGGCAAGCCCGGATTTCAAAGGCAAGCGCATCCTGCTGGTGGAGGACAACGAGCTGAACCGCGAAATTGCAGCGGAAATTCTCAACGAGTACGGCTTTTTGGTTGACTCCGCCGAAAATGGCGCAGTTGCCGTGGAGCGGGTTAAAAATTCCGCACCAGGGGACTATGACCTTGTGCTCATGGATGTGCAGATGCCAATCATGAACGGCTATGAGGCCACAAAGCAAATCCGCGCGCTGGACAATCCGGGGCTGGCGGGCATTACAATCCTTGCCATGACCGCCAATGCCTTTGACGAGGACAGAAAAGAAGCGCTGAAATGCGGCATGAACGGATTCCTGTCCAAGCCAATCATCATGGATGAACTAATCTGCGCTTTGCAGAACAGCCTGCACAAGTAACTGCCGGAAACATAGAAGCAAAAGCCCGTACTGACCATCCAATCAGTACGGGCTTAAATAATATAACGGTGCTTTTCGTATCTGTATTTTACCAGGTTGTTATGGAGCGTTCCACAAAGCTGTTCAGCGTCATGTTGCGGGACATGGCGGCAACCACGGCCTGCTTGTGCAGCTCCGGGGAAATGCGGACATTGAAGCTCCCTTTGTAGGCCCGCTCTGGCTCTTTGCCCTGCTGGGCGCACAGCTCCAGGTAATCGTCCACCGCACCATGAAAATCCGCAATCAACTCTTGCGCGTTGCTTCCCTCATAAGAAACCAACGCCCGGATGCCCAGAACCTTGCCATAGAACAGAGCATCTTCTTCCGAAAACTCCACACTGCCGAGATAGCCTTTGTATTCCATCGTATTATTCATAGAAGTCCCTCCTGTCCTGGCTGTTCCATAAATCTGCCTCATTTCTTTTTTAAGATACCACACTTTGCACATAATTACAACTTATTTTCGTTTTTCCAGCCAGACACCGCGCTTGCGGCTCTCCCCTTTCGATGCTAAAATAATTTCCGTAAAATTTGAAACCTTCCGCCCCATTCTTCGTGTATACAGGTGTAAGCACCTACACAGAAAGGATTGATGCCCCGTGGAGGACTCCCAGATTCTGGCGCTCTACTTTGCCAGGTCGGAAAATGCCATCCAGGAAACAGACCGCAAATACGGACGCTACTGCTTCAGGATTGCCTACAGCATTCTTGCCAGCCGGCTGGATTCCGAAGAAAGTGTAAACGATACATACCTGTCCGCGTGGAACAGCATCCCGCCCCGGAAACCGACGCGGCTTGCCACCTACCTGGGCAGGCTGACCCGGAACATTTCCATCGACCGCTGGCGCGGCACCAACGCCCAAAAGCGGGGCGGCGGTGAAGCAACCCTTGCCCTGGACGAGCTCAACCAATGTGTCTCCGGCCAGCCGGGCATTGAGGAGGCCATGGTTCAGAAAGAGGTCATTGCCAGCCTGAACCGCTTTCTGGCATCCTTATCCGCAGACGAGCGCACCGTCTTTCTCTGCCGGTACTGGTATGTCAATTCCATGGAGGAGATTGCCCGGAAAACGGGCTTCTCCTTGGGAAAAATCAAATCCATGCTCCATCGAACACGCAAAAAGCTTGCCGCAAACCTGCAAAAGGAGGGATTACGATGACGAATTTGGAACTGTTTCGTGCATTGAGCTACGTCAGCGCCGAGAATCTGGCAGGAGCGGAAGCGCTGCAAGGCGACACCCCCGCACCCCGCCGCAAAATGGGGCCGCGCTTCTTCCTGATTGCGGCGGCCATTGCCCTGTCCCTGCTGCTGGTGGGCTGCGCAGTGGCCTATTCCAGCGGGTGGTTCCAGCGGGTCTTCTCCGCACGAAGCGATGTGCCCCTTTCCACCGACCAAATTCAGTACCTCGAATACAATGAGCAGCCGGTGGGGCAGTCCCTAGGAAATGATGGCTGGAACATCGAATTGAAATCCACCATTTCCGACGGAACCGTGGGCTATCTGGTTTTCCAGGTCACCGCCCCCAGCGGCACCGACCTGGAGCAATACCTGAATCCACCCACCGTACAGGCAAAGCACCTCACCCCCGGAAATTACAGCCACGAAAAAAAGGCCGCCTATTCCATGGTCATTGCCTCCATCGGGAGCATCAGCCAGGAGCAGAATTATATGTACCTTGACGGCGGAAGCTGGCTCCCCGACAACGACGGGCAGCACAATACCGTGCTTTACTGCATGACCATCCGCTGCAACAAGCTTTACCCGGAACGACCCATGGGTTTAGCGCAGCCCTTTGGCAAGGACATCTCCTTCCGAATCCGCTTCATGGGGGTCTGCCTGGACTACACCAATACTGCCATTGCGGAATCCATCGACGCGCAGTACGCCGGTCAGGAATACTTTGTTGACGGGGACGCGCTGGCCGGGCTGTTCTGCACGGATGTTCTTACGGACGAGGAATGGGATTTTGAGGTGACCCTGGACGCGGATAACCAGTTTGCAGAGCTCATCAGTCAGCCCACCGCCGTGCAAGCGCGGGTTTTCTATTATGCCGATGCTGGGCAGTCCACGGCAATCGCAAAGCAGGAGGCAATCCCCCTGCGCTCCTTCCGGGTGACCCCCTTCGGCGCAAGCGTGGCCTTTGACCTGCCCCCGGACACGAACGGCGCGTCCATCCTCCCGGACAGCGACAGCCAGATTTACGCCGTAATGAAGGACGGAAGCCGCATTGTCCTGCTGGAAGACCAGGATAAGCTTCTGGCCCAGTCTCCCATCGTCCTGAGTAAACTGGACTATATCCTCCTGGCCGACGGAACGAAGCTGCCCGCGGCAAATATCCAGATGGGTGATTAGATTGCAAAAGAGCGAACCGGAAAATAAAACCGGTTCGCTCTTGTTGGTTTTGGGGTGAAAGTACTGATTTTCCCGCTCTTATTCCCACTCCACGGTTGCGGGGGGTTTGGAAGTAATGTCATAGACCACCCGGTTGATATGCTTCACCTCATTGGTAATGCGGTTAGAAACCTTTGCCAGCATATCATAGGGGATTCTTGCCCAGTCGGCGGTCATGAAATCGTCGGTGGTGACGGCGCGGATGGCAAGCAGGTGGTCATAGGTACGATGGTCGCCCATGACACCCACGGTGCTGACACCGGGCAGGACGCAGAAGAACTGCGCCATCTGGTTCTCATAGCCATTCTTTGCCATTTCGTCCCGAAGCACCCAGTCGGCCTCCTGGAGAATTTTCACCTTCTCGGCGGTGATTTCGCCGATGATGCGCACGCCCAGACCGGGACCGGGGAAGGGCTGCCGCCAGACCAGCTCATGTGGAATGCCCAGCTGCTCGCCTACCCGGCGGACCTCATCCTTGAAGAGGTCGCGGAGCGGCTCGATGGTGCCCAGGAACTTCACGTCCTCGGGCTGCTTAACCATATTGTGATGGGTCTTAATCTTATCCGCCTCGCCCTTGCCGGACTCGATGCGGTCGGGGTAGATGGTACCCTGGGCGAAGAAGCTGTCCTCGCTGCCCTGGCGGCGGATTTCGCCCCAGAAAGCCTTATAGAACTCGGTGCCGATAATCTTCCGCTTCTCCTCGGGGTCGGTGACGCCCTTGAGGCAGGCAAGGAAATGCTCCTGGCAGTTCAGCCGGACAAAGTTCATGTCAAAGAGCTTGGTGAAGGTCTGCTCCACGAAGTCGCCCTCGTCCTTCCGCATCAGACCCTGGTCCACGAACACGCAGGTCAGCTGGTCGCCCACGGCACGGGAGATAAGCCCCGCTGCCACAGAGGAATCCACGCCGCCGGACAGACCCAGAATCACCTTCTTGTCGCCAATCTCCTCCCGCAGCGCCTTCACGGTATCCTCAATAAAGGAATCCATCCGCCACAGACCCTGGCAGCGGCACACTTCATACAGGAAGTTTTTCAGCATCTGCTTGCCGAACTGGCTGTGGGTCACTTCGGGGTGGAACTGAACGGCATACAGCTTCTTTTCTGCATTTTCCATGGCAGCCACCGGGCACACATCGGTGTGCGCCGTGACCCGGAAGCCCTCGGGCAGCCGGTCAATGCGGTCGGTATGGCTCATCCACACCACACTCTGCGCCGGAACGTCCTTCATCAGCAGAGAATCGGGCGCATCCAGCTCCAGGTGAACCTTGCCATATTCGCTGGTTTCGGCGGTGATGACGCTGCCGCCGCCCATCCAGGCGGTGAGCTGTGCGCCATAGCAGATGCCCAGCACCGGGATGCCCAGCGCGAGCACCTTGGGGTCATAGTGGGGGGAAGTCATATCGTAGACGCTGTTGGGGCCACCGGTGAAGATGATGCCGCAATAGCCCTCTGCCACAATCTCCTCCGGCGTAATGCCGTTGTAGGGCTTGATTTCAGCGTACACATTCAGGTCACGGACCCGGCGGGCAATCAGCTGGTTATACTGACCGCCAAAGTCCAAAACGAGGATTTTTTCCATAGGCTTTCCTTTCTTTTTCGGTAGTTATATAGAGTAGGAACGGGAATGAACTGCATTCCCGTTCCAATGGTTACAGGTTGATTTCTGCGGTTTCGGTGCTGGCGCCGGACAGATAGGGCTTGACCTCGGCAAGATAGTTTTCAACCTGCTGGGGGCAACGCCCGATGTAGTCGATGGGGTTCAGCAGCCGCTCCATTTCTTCCAGGGTCATGCCAAATTCCGGTGCCTCAGACAGCCGCACCAGCAAATCGCAGTCCTCGCCGTTCTTCATTTTGGCAGTTGCCTCCATGGAGCACTTGCGGATGACCTCGTGAAGCTCCTGGCGATTGCCGCCCCGCTTGACTGCCTCCATCATCAGGTTTTCGGTGGTCATAAAGGGCAGGTATTCCCGCACGGTGCGCTCCACAATCTTTTCGTTGACATGAAGCCCGTCGGTGACGTTCTGTGCCAGACGCAGCACGGCATCGGCGCACAGGAAGCCCTCCGGCAGACTGATCCGGCGGTTGGCAGAGTCGTCCAGCGTGCGCTCCAGCCACTGGGTTGCAGCGGTCATGGGGGCGTTCAGGGCATCCGCCATCAGATAGCGGGACAGGGAGCAAATGCGCTCGCATCGCATGGGATTGCGCTTATAGGCCATGGCGGAGGAGCCGATCTGGTTCTTTTCAAAGGGTTCTTCCACCTGACGGTCGTGCTGGAGCAGGCGGATGTCATTTGCCATGCGGTAGCAGCTCTGACCGATGGAGGACAGCACGTTCAGAATGCGGCTGTCCAGCTTCCGGGGATAGGTCTGGCCGCACACGCTGAAGCAGCGCTCAAAGCCGAAATCCCGGCTGATGAGCCGATTCATTTCGTCAATCTTGCCTTCGTCCCCGTTGAACAAATCCATGAAGCTGGCCTCGGTGCCGGTGGTACCCCGGCAGCCCAGGAACTTCATGCTGCCAATGACGAAGTCCAGCTCCTCCAAATCGCTCATGAGATCCTGCATCCACAGGGTTGCCCGCTTGCCGATGGTCACCAGCTGGGCAGGCTGATAGTGGGTATAGCCCAGGGTGGGGGTTGCCTTATACTTGTCTGCAAAGGCTGCCAGGTTGGAAACCACCTTCAGCAGCTCTGCCCGCAGATAGCGCAGGCCGTCCCGGTAGATGACCACGTCTGCATTGTCGGTGACGTAGCAGCTGGTGGCGCCCAGGTGGATGATGCCGGCAGCCTTGGGGGCAACCAGGCCATAGGCATACACGTGTGCCATCACATCATGGCGCACTTCCCTCTCCCGGGCAGCCGCCACTTCAAAATCAATATTATCCAGTTGTGCTTCCAGCTCGTCCACCTGCTCCTGGGTCACAGGCAGCCCCAGGGTATGCTCTGCCTTGGCAAGAGACACCCACAGCTTGCGCCAGGTTCTGATTCTCGTCTCGGCAGAAAAAAGGTTCAGCATATACTGGGAGGCGTAGCGGGAGGACAGGGGGGATTCATAACGGTCAGTCATATGATTCTCCTATTTTATGAAAAAATACGGATATTCCGGTGATCAGCGGACAATGATGCTGTCACGCTCGGGGCCGACGGAGACATAGCCAATGTGGCAGCCCACATTCTTTTCAATGTACTCCACATAGTCCCGTGCCTCCTGGGGCAGCTCCTCCCAAGTGCGGGCGGCGGAGATGTCGCACTTCCAGCCGGGCAGATACTCCATCACCGGCTTGGCATCGGGCAGCACGCAGGGGAAGGGGAACTCATCGGTCACCTTGCCGTCCAGCTCATAGTGGGCGCACACGGGAATCTTGTCCATGTAGCCCATCACGTCCATCTTGGTCAGGGCAATGCAGGTTGCGCCCTGGCAGCGGACACCGTAGCGGGTAGCCACCAAGTCGATGGGACCCACGCGGCGAGGGCGGCCGGTCTTGGCGCCGTACTCAAATCCGGCATCCCGCAGCTGCTGGGCTTCCTCGCCGAACATCTCGCAGGTGAAGGGGCCTTCGCCCACGCAGCTGGAATAAGCCTTGACAACGCCCACAATCTCGTCAATCTTCACGTTGGGCATTCCAGAACCAACAGGGGCATAGGCCGCGATGGGGTTGGAGGAAGTGGTGTAGGGGTGGATGCCGTAATCCAAATCCCGCAGCGCACCCAGCTGTGCCTCAAACAGCACCTTCTTGCCCTGCGCCTGTGCATCCCGCAGGAACACGCCGGTGTCGCAGATGAAGGGCTTGATTTTCTCGCAGTATTCATCCAACCACTGTTCCAGGTCTGCCATGGTCACAGGCTCTGCGCCATACACCCGGGTCAGGGTCAGGTTCTTCCATTCCAGCAGGTCGGCAAGGTGTGCCTTCAGGTACGCGGGATACAGCAGCTCACCTGCCAGCACGGTCTTCTTGGCGAACTTGTCGGCATAGAAAGGCGCAATGCCCTGCTTGGTGGAACCAAACTTCTTGTCGGCCAGACGAGCTTCCTCCAGGCCGTCCAAATCCCGATGCCAGGGCATCAGCAGGGAGGCACGGTCGCTGATTTTCAGGTTTTCGGGGGTGATGGACACGCCCTGCGCCTGCAACTGGGTGATTTCCTTCCACAGGTTCTCGGGGTCAAGGGCAACGCCGTTGCCCAGAATGTTCACCACGCCCTTGCGGAAAATACCGGAGGGCAGCAGGTGCAGCGCAAACTTGCCATACTCATTGATGACGGTATGACCGGCGTTGCCGCCGCCCTGATAGCGAACCACAATGTCATAGTCCTGGGTCAGCAGGTCCACCATACGGCCCTTGCCTTCATCGCCCCAGTTAATACCAACGATTGCACAATTTCCCATAATTCATTCACCTTTTTACTTTAATGTTGCTTCCATGCGCTTCATGATTTCGGCGTAGGCCTCCTCCACGCCGCCCATGTCCCGGCGGAAGCGATCCTTATCCAGCTTCTCGTGGGTCTTCACGTCCCAGAGTCTGCTGGTGTCGGGACTGATTTCGTCAGCCAGCACGATGGTGCCGTCAGGCAGACGGCCAAACTCCAGCTTGAAGTCCACCAGCGTCACACCGGCAGACAGCCAGAAGGCCTTGAGGACCTCGTTAATCTTGAAGGCATACTTTTCGATGGTCTCGATTTCCTCCATGGTGGCCAGCTTCAGTGCCAGAGCATGATAGTGGTTCAGCAGGGGGTCGCCCAGCTCATCATTCTTATAGGAGAATTCGATGGTGGGCTGGTCAAACACAATGCCCTCCTCCACGCCGTAGTGCTTGGCAAAGGAACCGGCGGAAATATTGCGGACAATGACCTCCAGCGGCACAATGGAAACCTTTTTGACAATGGTCTCCCGCTCGTTGATTTCCTCGATGAAGTGGGTGGGCACACCCTGCTTTTCCAGGTAAGCCATCAGGCGGTTGGACATCTGGTTGTTGATAACGCCCTTACCCTTGATGGTGCCTTTTTTCAGGCCGTTGAATGCGGTGGCATCGTCCTTGTATTCCACAATCAGTTTCTCCGGGTCATTGGTGGCGAACACCTTTTTTGCCTTGCCTTCATACAGCTGCTGCAGCTTCTCCATAGTGAAACTCCTCCTGTTTATTTCTGCCGGTGGGGCATGAATTTCAATTTTTTTTCGGGGAAAGGCCGCAAAAATGCACCTCTTTCCCCAAATAGAAATTTTACATCACCGCCGCACGTTTGTCAACGGCTGGGTGGTATTTCTATCATTGATACAAAAAAAGCCACCCGGCACCCTAAGAAACTAGGAATTGCACGCCATGAAGCGGTTTGCTGAACGGTACAAGCCAACATCTTTCACCGTGCTCTGTAGGGGTCGTCTAGCAGGCGACCCGCTGGCAGATGGAACTGAGCGGAACGTTGAATGGGGGCAGCTCCCGGCTGCTACCCCTTGGCTTCCCCCGGGGGGAAGCTGCCAGACTTGGCGGCACTTCGGAACCGGCAAGGCTGGCTGATGAGGGGTGGCGATGGCTAAAAGTTTTAGATTTCCCCGTTGAGTGGAGAAAACCAGAACATATGTCACTCATCCAGTTGCATTTATTTACCAACCTGTCGCCGCCCCTCATCAGTCACGACAAAATATCGGTTCCGAGATGCCGATATTTCATCGTGACAGCTTCCCCCCGGGGGAAGCCAAGAACTCAGAAGACTTTGGCGACAACCATCCAACGAAGCGTTTTATTGCGTGGGCTTTGGGACGCCAACTTGGCAACCCACCGTTCTCCGGTGCGAAGCACCCTTGGCTCCCTCTCTGAGGTGTTGCAGAGCGCAGCGAATCTTTCAAAATTA
>ERZ1034998.1553-NODE-1553-length-13324-cov-21.397166_pt1 | contig 13324 bp, 10 predicted proteins | sample MGYA00520621_ERZ1034998 | MGnify/ENA primary metagenome ERZ1034998 (study PRJEB33766, sample SAMN09781748) | gut metagenome | biome: gut microbiome | host: Homo sapiens | place: Madagascar | study: EMG produced TPA metagenomics assembly of the PRJNA485056 data...
CAAAAAGTATTCGGGCACAGAAAGAGTTATCTCTGTGCCTGTATTTATGTAAATGGAGAATAGTGTGAAAAATAAGCATGATAGCTTATTTTTCACACGGCTATTTGTGCCGCGGACGTCACAAAGTAGCCCTTATCGCAGAATCAAATTTGAAATTTGATTCGCGATTCCTCCGACGAAAGGAATCGTCTGCGGAATGGAGATTACAATGAAAGTAGTGAAATTATCCCATCCTAACTATGAATATGATGTACATTCTCTGGTGAAGGCTTTTTATGCGGAGGACCAGGTCACGGTCATCACCCCGGAGACAAAACCGGAGAAGCTGGCAGAGTTGGAACCGCAGGTCAGTCTGGAGATTGAACTGGGGGACACTGGGGCGAAGATCCGAGTGGAGGATGAGACTTTTTTATGGAATGCGGAGACAGAAAACCTTGCAGATGGGTATAAGAACGGTCTGAAACGTTTCCTGTACCGTACCTTAAGCAAGGTGACCGGGCAGGAACTCCCCTGGGGAAACCTTACCGGCATCCGTCCCACGAAGATCGCCTACGGTATGCTGGATGAGGGCAGAAGTGATGCAGAGATTCTGGATTTCATGGAGCAGAGCCATTACGTCAGCGAAGAGAAGGCACTCTTGGGAATCGATATTGCGAAGAGAGAGCGGGATCTGTTAAAAGAGATTCATTATGAGGGCGGCTACAGCCTGTACATCGGGATTCCGTTCTGCCCTACAACCTGTCTCTATTGTTCCTTTACCTCTTATCCGATCGCTGCATTCCGCAGGCAGGTGGACGCTTATGTGGACGCTGTGATCAAAGAGATGGATTATGTGGCGGAGAATTTTAAGGACAAGGTACTGGATACGGTCTATATCGGCGGTGGTACGCCTACCACGCTGGAACCGGAGCAGCTGGACCGCTTGATCACGGCATTAAAGTCCAAGTTTGATTTTTCCACCGTGAAGGAATTCACTGTGGAGGCCGGCCGGGCCGACAGCATCACCAGAGAGAAGCTGGAGGTACTGTACCGTCACCGGGTCAGCCGCATCTCCGTAAATCCTCAGACCATGAAGCAGGAGACCCTGGATATTATCGGCAGAAAAGCCAGCGTGGAACAGGTACTTACGGCATATAGGCTGGCGAGAGAGGTCGGCTTCGACAATATCAATATGGATCTGATCCTGGGACTGCCGGGAGAACTGGAGGCGGATGTACAGCGCACCATCGAAAAGATCGTGGAGCTGGCCCCGGACAGCCTGACCGTTCATTCCCTGGCGATCAAGCGTGCATCCCGCCTGAACCAGTGGATCCAGGAGAACGGCGTCTCCATGCTCCACAACACCGACGAAACCATGAAGATCGCGGCGGCGGGAGCTGAGAAGCTTGGAATGAAGCCTTATTACCTCTACCGACAGAAGAACATGTCCGGCAACTTTGAGAACACCGGCTACGCCCGTCCCGGCAAATACGGACTGTACAACATCCTCATCATGGAAGAGAAACAGACCATTGTGGCTCTGGGTGCCGGAAGCATCACCAAGAGAGTATTCCCCGATGGACGGATCGAGAGGTGCGATAATGTCAAGGATGTAGGGTTGTATATTGAGAAGATTGATGAGATGATACAGCGCAAACAGCAGCTATTTTCAGAAGAAATTGTCTGAATGGTTGGAAAACAGTGATAAAACAATATCGAAAGAATTGGGTGTTTAAACGCATTAGCACTTTAATTACCAAAAGTATTATACGACAAGAAGGAAAATAGAGCAATATTTTTTTGAATATCGCTATTTAGAATTATGGAGTACCTGATCTTTGGTGAGTACGAAATCTCCCAGGGTCTCGGTGCTCCATTTTTGCAGGTCTTCCAGGCGGAGTGTTACGCCGCCGTAGTTACGGATGCCATGGGATGCAGCAAGGTCTTCCGTATAATCCTCTAACAGGTATACGTTCTGAAAACGTACCGGTCCTGCAGTATACTGACAGACGAGAGGAAGTGCTCCGGTATGTTCTCTGTCTATCGTAATATCATCTTCTGTGACATGGAAGGTGACCCAGGCAAGCGCTTCTAACATGCTGATGGCTTTCTTCTGGGAGGATACATAATTTCCAAGAGAGTAATAGCACAGGGCTTCGTTGCCGTTTTCAGCGGTGATCCATTCCACAGGCTCTACTACATGAGGGTGGGTTCCGATAATGACATCAGCCCCGGCTTCGGTCATGGCCTCAGCCCACTTTTTCTGATAACCTGATGCCTTGGATGAATATTCGGTTCCCCAGTGAGGACAGACGATCACAATGTCAGCAAGCTCTTTTGCCCGGGAGATGTCTTCTAAGACCTGAGGGTTCAGCGTGGTAAAGTCCATCTGCCCGGTCTGTTCATTTACGGCACACAGAAGATTCAGATGTCCCAGAAGATTTAAGGGCAGTGTCTCTGTATTGGCACCGTAAGTATAGTTCAGGATCGCAAAGGTCACATCTTCTACTGTAAGCAAAGGAATATCGTCTGCCTGAGAAATATCTTCGTGGATACCGGTCACAAGAATATCAGGATGCTGCTCTTCCCAGAATTGTGCACAATACAATAAGCCATCCAGCTTTTGGTCCGCGGTATGATTGGAAGCATGCAATACCACATTGAAGCCTGCATCTGCGATCGCATCCCCGACCTCAGTGGGGGAGTTGAAATAGGGAAAACCGGAAAAACCACGGGAATTTCCCCCAAGAATAGTTTCCTGATTGATGATCTTCACATCCGCGGTATCCAGAAAAGGGCGGATCCCATCGAACAGCATGGAATAATCATAGGTACCGTCCTCCTGTCTGCCACTGGCCACGATCCCCATGTGCATCAGATTATCCCCTACGGCCATGAGCGTAATATCGTGCTCCAAAAAAGGCGTGGGGGTAGGAAGCGGTGTGGGAGTGGGAAGCGGCGTGGGAGAAGGAACCGGTGTGGGAGTAGCAGTAATAGCAACGGGACGACCGCCGGTAGCGGCAGCCCCTAAAAAATAATAGCCAATGATACCGGCGAATAATATCAGCGGAACAAGGATCAGAAGAAGGTATAGCCGGGAATTTGTTTTTTTCATAAATGAATTCCTGCCTTTCTGCAACCTGCACAGCGCAGGCATGTTCTTGTGTATCAAAGTCGGGGGCTTCTGACCCCGACATCATACTACATGTATTATAGCATTTACAACGAACGCATGCAAAACAATATAAGCTGGAATTCAGCAGGAATTCAACTGCCTGAATTTTTTAAGATATTTAGGAAAATTTGTGGACTGGTGTTGTCGTATATGTTATAATTCCGAACGTCATCAGAAAACTGAAGTCGCAGGAAGTAACAGGGATTATAATGAAAAAAAGAATGTTCATGGCACTTGCGGTCGCGCTCACCGGAGTCAGTATGGTGGTGGCAGCAGGAAACGGAGAACTAAAAATACAGAGTGAAACCTCGGTACGGAAAGTACATGCGGCAGAAATACATCAGATCGGTGTCGAGCCGATCCCGGCTACCGGACAGATTACCATAGAGGATCTGCTGGCGGTACAGGGTGGCGAGACGGAAGATCCCAGAGCACTGGAAGGGGTGTCGGATCCGGAGGATGTTCCGGTAGACGAAGCTTCCGTAGAGGATACGAACGCAGATGAGTATGCATCGTTAGCGATCGCCAATGTGACGAATTACGTCAATGTCCGGACAGAACCGAACACAGACAGTGCCGTAGTGGGCAAAATCTATGACGGAGCGGTGGCACAGATCCTGGATGTGGCAGGAGAGGATCAGGACTGGTTCCGGATCATCTCCGGTAATGTGGAGGGCTATATCAAGGCAGAGTTTTTCATTTACGGAGATGCAGCAGCTGAGGTTGTAGACAATTATGTGACCAGATATGCTGTGGTTACCGCAGACCGTCTGAATGTGAGACAGGATCCTGCCACAGATGCAAAAAGAATTGGTTACATTGACAATGGAGAAAAGGTAAAAATTCTGGAGAATGACGGAGACTGGCTGAAGGTACAGTACACCGACAGCAAGGAAGGTTATGTCTCTGCGGAATATGTGACCATCTCGGAAGAATTTATCTATGCGAAGACAATAGAAGAGGAACAGGCGGAAATTGCCGCACAGAAGGCATTGCAGGCAAGAGAACAGACTGCCGAGCAGGATGCCCCGGAGGTGATCACGAACATCACACTTCCCACAACTACTTATACCTCCAATGCAGAACTCAGACAGGGAATGATCGAGTATGCCATGCAGTATCTGGGCAACCGGTATGTACACGGAGGATCCAGTCTGTCAGGGGGTACGGATTGTTCCGGATTCACCTGCTTTATCTATGCGGAGTTCGGCTATTCTATCAGCCGTACACCGGGAGGACAGTATTCCGGTGCCGGACGAAACATCAACTCTGAAGAACTTCAGCCCGGAGATATTGTATGTTATAGTTCCAATGGAGGGAAGAGCTGTACCCATGTAGGACTGTATATCGGCGACGGACAGATCATTCATTCCGCTAATTCACGGAAAGGTGTCATCATCAGTGCAGTGGATTACAGCCCCATTATTGGTATGAGAAATGTTATTGATTAGCCACATTCGTATTTAAATTATGGAGTACCCGTCCTTTGGTGAGCATGAAATCTCCCAGAGCGATGAACTGTTCCCGCATCTGACGGTGATTGACAATATAACGGTGACAGCTGTGAAAGTACAGAAGCGTGATAAGGCAGAAGTGCGGACTGAAGCAGAGAGTAGCCATTGTAAGAGCACTCTGCATGCATCCGAAGACGGAGAGAGCCAGGCAGTTTTTGAATGTATTCACCTTTGAACAGGTGGAACATCATGTAGAGTAAATAAAGAATGCAAAGGGTCTTCCGAAGAACTTCGGAAGACTTTTACATGTTAATGAACAGGAGACAAGATATGTCGGAAAAAGATACCCAAAATTTCAGACTGAGATTATGGAAATTATTCCTGTCCACATTATATTTAAGTGCATTCACCTTTGGCGGCGGTTATGTGATCGTCACTCTGATGAAAAAGAAGTTTGTGGATGAATACCACTGGATTGAAGAAGACGAAATGCTGGATCTGGTGGCGATCGCCCAGTCCTCGCCCGGCGCGATCGCAGTCAACGGAGCCATCGTGGTGGGGTACAAGCTGGCCGGGATCCCGGGGACACTGGTGGCGATCCTCGGAACGATCCTGCCTCCTTTTGTCATCATTTCCGTGATCTCCATCTGCTACAATGTATTCCGCAGTAACTTCTTCGTGGCGCAGATGCTGTCGGGTATGCAGGCAGGAGTGGGAGCCGTAATTGCTTCCGTGACCTATGACATGGGAGCACCTATCGTAAAAGAAAAAGATCCCATGTCACTTGTTATCCTATTAGGAGCTTTTCTGGCAGCATGTATTCTGGAGATCAATGTGATCTACATTGTGATCGTCTGCGGACTGCTTGGTGTGGCACGGACGCTCCTTGCCAAAAGGAGGACCGGAAAATGATCTATCTGCAATTATTTTTAAGCTTTCTGCAAATAGGAATGTTCAGCTTCGGCGGCGGTTATGCCGCAATGCCACTGATCCAGGGGCAGGTGGTCACACTCCATGGGTGGCTTACCATGTCGGAATTCACAGATCTGATCACGATTTCACAGATGACACCGGGACCCATTGCAGTGAATTCCGCTACTTTTGTGGGAATGAAGATCGCCGGGATTCCCGGAGCTATTGTGGCTACGGCAGGATGCATCCTGCCGTCCTGCGTCATTGTGACGATCCTGGCAAGACTATACCTGAAGTATCGTAACCTGGATCTGTTACAGGGTGTACTGAAGTCCTTAAGACCGGCAGTGGTGGCCATGATCGCATCGGCAGGGATACTGATCCTCAAAAATGCATTCTGGGGAAGTGGGGAGAGCATCTTACTGACGGGAACCGAGTGGAGCATGGTAGTGATCTTCGGAATCTGTGTGCTGCTGCTTCGGAAGACGAAATTAAATCCGGTCTGGGTCATGGTACTGGCGGGTGTCATGAAAGTGGGGATTTCTATGACAATTCAGGGAACCTGTTTCCAGTAAAAGCTGGAACCGGTATGGACAGGTAAAAATAATTCGCAACAAATATATACATAATTTTTTCAAAATGGAATACAAAGCTGTTAAGAACAGAAATCTCTTGCATATGAGGATAAAAATGCGTATACTTATGCCAGGAAAAAGGTAAAACAATTACTATGACAGCAAAAGAGGTCCTTGGTTTGCAGAGAAGAGACTACATTACAATTATATCAGATAGAAAAAAGAGATAGTAAGTACCGATTCGATCCTGTATCTTCTGGTGGATGGTAAAAATGTGGAAATACATACTTCGGACGGAACATTATATCGTACGCGGATGTCTCTGGGAGAATTGGAGAAAAATATTGGAGACGGCTTCATCAAGGTACATCGCGGCTGTATTCTGATAGCTGACAGAGATATTCATTTTACAAAGAACAGCAGTGATGCTGCAACCGCATTTGCAAGATATTTTGGTACACAATAGGATAAGAGTTCAATGAATGAAGTCAGGGCGAAAACTAATAATTAACCCATTCATATGAGGGAACGAGCATGAACAATATTCGGATTTATCCTTTCTAACGCAATCGTTTTTTATCCCGGTAAAATTTTAACAAGTGCAGATTTTCAGGCAGAGCAGGACTATCTGTCACTGTTAGTAGAAAACGGGGCGGCAATTGACGGACTGGGACGGGGAATCGTTTTGGAGACTTCTGTGGTCAGAAAACTGTCTGCCATGGGGCTTCCTTCCGAATATCTGAATGAGACTTATGATGAGGGGATTGATCGTGGACTGCATTATGCATAGAGGGTACTGCACAACTGGATGTAGAAGAACAATCTATGGATGGAAGAGTAACATTATTAGTAGAAAGGAGCAAAGAATTATGAAGAGTACAGAGACCAGAAATGAAAGCATGATTGAAAAAAAAGTAGAAGAGATGGTATATGAAAAGGTAATCCGGCCTTTTGAAGGAAGAGAATATGGATATGTAGGGGCGGAGCTGGAGTATCTGATCCTGCCTGCAGATAATGAAACACCACTTGCGGATATGGGCTCTGATTTCCTGCACTACCTTGTGGAACAGCATGGCTTTGAGGTGAGTGGAATCGGGAGTGACGGAAGATATATGCGGGTCACCAAGGAAGGAGATGACGTTTCCTTTGACTATTCTTATCTGCTTCTGGAATTTTCCATGGCAAAGCAGAGAAGCCTGATGACGATTTGGGAACACTTCCTGCCGATGTTTCGGACCGCCAGAGATTATTATGAAGAGAGAGGATGTAAGATCGGGTGTTTTGGGCGGAATCCTTTTCATACCCACAGAGGAGAGTACACGCAGGATGCCTTCTACAGTATGATCCGCAAATATCTGATGGATTATAGTCAGGATAAGGATCTGAATAAGTATTTTACAAATATGGCATCGGTGCAGACACATATTGATGTTCCCATGGAACATTTGTTAAAGACATACAACCTGTTTAATGAACTGGATTTTGTGGGAGCACTGTTATTTTCCAATTCCGGGAAATTGGAGGATCCGGAGTCGGAAATCTGCTGCATGAGAGATGAATACTGGGAAAAATGCGGCATCCCGGATATCGGAGTGTATGCACATGATTTTGCTTCTCTGGAGGAACTTGCGGTTGCCATAGCACAGGAGGAGATATTTATCCGCCCTGTGGAAAATGGAATCGAGGGAATGCAGCCAGTCTCTCTGGAAGAGTATTTTGGCAGGCAGGGGAATCCACAGGAGTATTTTCAGTATTTTCGCAGTTTCCGTCATGTGGTGCTGAACAGCTATCATGTACTGGAGGTACGGAGCGACTGCACACAGCCGTTGGCAGATTGTCTGCTGCCCGGGGCTTTCCATGTGGGAATTGCCATGAATTATGAAAAAGCAGCGGCACTTGTAAAGGAGTTTAAGAACGGACAACAGATCACAGAGGATAATGCGGTACTCCGCAAAAAGGCAGCTGTGGGAGTGGCGATCGCAGAGGAGAAGGCGTTGTATGAATTCCTTGGGCAGTTATATGAACTGGCGAAGGAAGGGCTCGTAAAGCGCGGATATGGTGAGGAAAAGCTTCTGACCGGTCTGAAGGACAGAATCGACAGAAGAGAAAATCCTGCCGGAAGAGCCCGCAGACTGCTGGCAGAAACCGGAGACTTTATGACAGTAGCCGAAGAGTTTTGCAGAGAGTAATGTACGGAATAGATATTGCAATCGGAAACAGAGACAGATCATGAGACAGGAGAATGAAATGTTTAAGAAGCGGAAACATCTCATAACAGTATCCGGGTGTTTCCTGCTGCTGGTGGCGGCAGGGGTACTTTTATCGGTGAATACTGGACGGATTGTTCTGGCGGGGCAGAATGTGACAGCCGGGGAGACAGCGAAGGAGCGGAAGGCGGACGGAATCCGTCAGAAGCCGGCAGGCGGCATTGCGGAGATTCAGGAAAGAGGAGTTCTGATTGCCGGATTACCAGGGGAGGATCTGCTTGCTTTTTATGAGGAAGATGCAGAAGGAAATATGACTGGAACAGATGTAGAGCTTGCCCGGGCAATCGCAGAATCACTCGGCGTTGATATTGTATTTTACAGAGAGGCAGTAAATAACGATGACCTTACCAGACAACTGGAAAACGGTGAAATCGACATGATTGCCGCTACTTACAGCCGTACGCTGGAACGTTCCAGAAAGGTTAGACTGTCGGAGCCTTATCTGTCCATCGGCATGGCAGTGATGATCAATAAGCAGGCTGCGGTACAGAGGGGCGTTACCCAGAATCCCACAGAATATCTGAAATACTCTAATGAGAAGATCGCTGTTGTGGCGGGAACTTCTCATGTAGCCATGTGCAGAAAGCTTTTTCCTGACTGTGAGCCGGTGGAGGTCGGAAGCTATGATGAGGCAGAGCAGCTGGTAAAAAACAATCAGGTATTTGCCTATTTCTGCGGAGAACTGGAGTTCTATTCGGAGGTCTGCAGAGACAGGGAACTGCAGATATATACGGATGTCTATGTATATTCCGATATCAAGGATGAGTTCTGTGTGGCAGTCTCTAAGGAGAATCAGGAACTGCAGGATTACATAAATCTGTATCTGGAGATGTCCCGTAAGATTACGATTGATGATATTCATGACCGATACGACCAATATTACGGCAGCGAGGAGGCACAGCAGAATGAATAAGGTATTATCATCGCCGATCACACTGTTTGCCGGAATTATTGCCGGTTTTCTGATTGCTTTTTTTGTAAAGCCTTTGGTACCGGTCTTAAAGCCTTTTGCAACGATTTATTTAAATCTTTTGAAGATGTGTGTCATCCCCATTGTATCCACGGCTGTGGCAGTGAATCTGCGCAGACTGGTCGGACATCGGACACAGGGCATTATGCTGCGTTGGATCACGGTAGTCATCTGTGGCCTGGTGTTGTCTGCGGCCATCGGGACGGCAGTAAGTTTCCTTTGCAGGGACTGGGCGGCTCCGAGTACTGAGGCAATCCGGCAGCTGACGCATTCGCAGGGGGATGAGGATTCCATCACCTTCTACACGGTCAGCTATTATGAACCGGAGACGGCAGAAGTCACAGAAAGCAGCTTTTCTATGACAGAGTTCCTCACAGATACTGTGCCGGGCAACATTTTTGAAGCATTGAGCAGTAACAATATGATACAGATTATTTTCTTTTTCGTAGTTGTCGGAATCCTGCTGGGAATCCTGCCGGAGGAAGAGACCGGCGTGATCACGGCCGGACTGGAGGGAATCTACCGGATGTTCTGCCGCTTTGTGCAGGATATCCTGCTGTTGCTGCCTTTCGGTATGTGCGCCATGCTTGCGGTACAGTTTTCAGAGTGCGATATCGTACAGATGATGGAAGTGGTGGGGAAGTTCATTGTTTTACAGTGGGGAGTAATGATTCTGCTTGCATTGCTCGCTTTCCTCATAGTACAGCTTAAGACCGGGCTGCCTGTCAGGGAACATCTGATGGCGATCAAAAAGACTTTTTTTGTAGCCTGCGGAACCAGCAGCTGTATTGCTTCCATTTCGGTAGCGATGGAGGATTCCGTGGACAGGCTGGGACTGGATGAGGAAGTGACCAAGGCAATCCTTCCCATCGGGATTACCACATTTCAATATGGAGTAATCGCCAGCGGAGCAATTGCAGCGGTCTACGGAACCAGTATTTATCCAGTGGATGTTACGGTGCAGACGATATTGATCATTCTGGTCGGGGCGGTTACTTTTTCCCTGTCTATTATCGGGGCGCCCGGCGTGGTGGCAGTGTCCATGCTGAGCATTATTCTGACACCGTTGGGCATCCCCAGCGAGACGATTGTATTGATCTATCTGGCAACCATACCGTTTTTCGATCCTTTGGCGGTATTTTCCAGTGTGTATTCCAATATAGCGGTGGCGGCAATTGTTTCGCCGGGAAAGGAGAAAACAGCAGAATATGAAGTTTCGGAATAAGATTTTTGTGATGATGATACTAATCTCGCTGCTGACGGTCGGCAGTCTCGGCGCAGTGTCTGTGATACAGTTCCTGCATACGAAGCAGGAGATCAAGGGGAATCTTGAGACCCAGAAAGAAACGCTCTATGAGAAAAATATGGAGATCATGACAGCATCCTATGAGGACAGTGTCAGATCTTTTGCACTTGAGTATGCAGCTACGTTGGAAAACAATCTGAATGGGATCGAGCATGATCTTGCAGTGGTGACGGATTATCTGCAGAAACTTTATCAACATGGAGTGTCGGAGAATTCTGATTATCCGGATTCTCTTCTCTATCTGCAGCCAGGGGTCACTTATGAAAGTGTGGAGGCAGAGTTTTTGTGCATCCGTTCCCTGCGTGATATGATGCACCGGATACTGCCGGAAGGCAGCCGTTCCATGATCTATTATGTATCAGAGAGCGGTATGCTGCTGTCGGATCTTCAGATCGAATACGGTGGATCCGAGGTTGACAGAAGAGAAAGAGACTGGTATATCACTGCAGCACGAAGCGGAAAGCTTGTATGGATGCCACCATACAGGGATGCACTGACCGGTGAAATGACGCTGACCTGTGCGGTTCCTGTCATGGACGATGGTCAGTTAAAAGGGGTACTGGCAGAGGATATTTATCTTTCAGATGTCTGTGACACCATTCTGAATCAGGATCAGAGCGTTTTTGAGGATATTTTCCTGCTGGCATCGGATGGCAGTTATATGGCAGGTACGCAGGAAGCATTTGATGAAAATCTGGCATCGCATACAGCCAGGATGCAGGCGGAGATGAAAGACGGTGTGACTGTAAGGATACTGGATGATGAGAGACTGATTCTGGGCGGAGCAAGTATCGAAAATACGGATTGGACAGTATTTGTAGTGCTGGATTACAACCGTCTGGAGCAGCCGGTACAGAACGTGGGGGAGGCAATCACGGAGAGCTCGGAGACCTCCATAGATTTTCTGGAGCAGAGTATACGCAGGCTGATTGTGCTGTTTGCAGCGTTATCGGTGATACTTCTGATCGTGGTGGGGGCTGCATCTTCCGGATTTTCCATGACGTTGGTGAAACCCATCGAAAAACTGACCAGGGGAGCGGAGATCATCAGCCGGGGAGACCTGGACTATCAGCTGGATATTCATACAGACGGAGAGATCCAGGATCTTGCGGATGCCTTTTCCGCGATGACAGTGGACCTTAAGAACTACATAGAAAATCTCAGCCGTGTTACGGCAGAGAGAGAGAGAATCGGTGCGGAACTGAGCGTAGCAGCCAAAATCCAGGAGGATATGCTGCCGAAGATATTTCCTGCATTTCCGGAGAGAAAAGAGTTTGATGTGGTTGCTGCAATGGACCCCGCCAAGGCAGTAGGCGGAGACTTTTATGATTTCTTTATGATCGATGATGACCATCTTGCAATCGTGATCGCAGATGTATCCAGCAAGGGAGTACCGGCAGCACTGTTTATGGTCATTGCCAAGACACTGATCAAAAATTATGCCTGCCAGATCCGGGATCTGGGTAAAGTATTCGAAGTGGTTAATAACCAGTTGTGCGAAGGGAACGATGAGGGAATGTTCGTCACTGCTTTTATGGCGGTGATCACCATCAGTACCGGAGAACTGGAATATACAAATGCAGGGCACAATCTGCAATTATGGATGCATGAAAAGGACACCTTTGACTGGATCCGGGCGGATGCAGGATTTGTGCTTGCCGCACTGCCGGGATTATCGTATGGCAGTCAGAAACTTAATCTTGTACACGGTGACAGGATTTTCTTATATACGGACGGCGTCACGGAGGCACTGAACAAGTCAAAGGAATTGTACGGTGAGGAAAGACTGCTTCATAGCTTAAACCGTCACAGTAAGGAGCCAATCGGAGATATGCTTCGAAATGTCCGGGCGGATGTGGATGCTTTTGTAGACGTTGCAGAGCAATTTGATGATATCACAATGCTTGTCTTTGAATACCGGTAAGACATGATATAGAGAAAGGCTTCTGATGGGTGCGGTGGCAGAGCACATTTCCAGATTTTATGTCAGAGTAGTATGGCGGAGAATGGTTTGTGCCATGTTTCATATTGACAGTTGGATGGAAAAAAAGTATCATGTGGTAGAGATAAAATCTGAACGGAAAGGTAGAAATCATGGCACTTAGCAAGAAGCCCACGACGGGCATGAAAGATATCCTGCCGGAGGAGATGCAGATCCGTGACTATGTCATCAGTGTGATCAAGGATACTTACGGCAAATTCGGCTTTACTTCCATTGAGACTCCCTGTGTGGAAAACATTGCAAACTTAAGCAGTAAGCAGGGCGGCGACAATGAGAAGCTGATCTTCAAGATCTTAAAGCGCGGCGAGAAACTGAACGTGGCAGCCGCAACCACAGAGGAAGAGGTAGTGGACAGTGGCCTGCGTTATGACCTGACGGTGCCTTTGGTACGTTATTATTCCAACAACGCGGCAGCTCTGCCGTCTCCTTTCAAGGCATTGCAGATGGGCAATGTATGGAGAGCGGACAGACCCCAGAGAGGAAGATACCGTCAGTTCATGCAGTGTGATATCGATATCCTCGGTGAGCCGTCTAACTTAGCAGAGATCGAACTGATCCTGGCGACCACCACCACACTGGGCAGGCTTGGATTTAAAAATTTCCAGATCCGTATCAATGAACGCCGTATTCTGAAGGCAATGGCTGCTTACAGCGGATTCCCCGAAGAGTCCTATGACAGCGTAT
>ERZ1034998.1554-NODE-1554-length-13323-cov-7.277585_pt1 | contig 13323 bp, 8 predicted proteins | sample MGYA00520621_ERZ1034998 | MGnify/ENA primary metagenome ERZ1034998 (study PRJEB33766, sample SAMN09781748) | gut metagenome | biome: gut microbiome | host: Homo sapiens | place: Madagascar | study: EMG produced TPA metagenomics assembly of the PRJNA485056 data...
AAGGGAGTGATAACTTCTTTAACTACTATAACTTCCGTACATGCGAAACTTCAATTAATTTAGCTATACTTCCATCTAACTTATCTATCAGCAAGCGGAGTATACTCTTTGCTGTCTTGGATATTCTTGTATGCAGGACGGATGATACGACGGCTCTCGAAGTTGAGCTCTTCTATGCGATGGGCAGTCCAACCAACGATACGTGCCATGGCAAATATAGGAGTATAGATTTCCTGTGGCAAACCAATCATCTCGTATATGAAACCTGAATAGAAGTCGAGGTTGGCACAAGCAGGCTTTGTACGTCCGCGAGCCATCAAGCACTTGATGCCCTCTTGCTCTATAAGCTTCAGGAATTCGTATTCCTCCACTCTACCCTTCTCCTTGGCTAATTCGCCAGCCAACTTCTTAAGCTCAACGGCTCGTGGATCGCTCATGGTGTATACGGCATGGCCAAGACCATAGATAAGACCTGTCTGGTCGTAAGCCTTCTTGTCGAGCATGCGCATGAGATAGGTGTCTATCTCGTCAATATTTGTCCAATCGGCAATCTGCTCCTTTAGATGGTGGAACATGTTGATAACCTTGATGTTGGCACCTCCATGAAGCGGACCTTTCAAAGAGCCAATACCTGCTGCGATACTTGAATATGTGTCGGTACGTGTAGAACTTGTCACACGAACCGTGAAGGTAGAGTTGTTACCACCACCATGCTCAGCCTGGATGATAAGCAGAAGGTCGAGCATACGAGCGTCGAGTTCGGTATAGTTTTCATGCTTGAGCATATAGAGGAAGTTTTCAGCTATGCCGAGATTCTCTTTTGGGTGACGAATGTGGAGGCTACGTCCCTGCACAGAGTGGCGATAGATGTTGTAAGCATAAGCCACGATAGTTGGGAACTTGGCAATAAGCTCTATCGACTGGCGCATGAGGTTGTCGCGCGAAATATCGTCGGGATTAGGGTCGAAGGTGTACATTTCGAGCACACAACGAGCCAAGATGTTCATGATGTTAGCACCCTCGAGGTCGATGATGTGTACGATGGTACGATGGTCGAGAGGCATATTATCGTTGAGCAACTCGCGGAAGGCTGCAAGCTCTTCCTTGTCAGGCAGATTGCCTGAGAGCAAGAGGAAAGCAATCTCTTCGAAACCGCAACGCTTCTCTTTGAGCAACGGAGTTACGATGTCGTCGAGCTCATAGCCACGATAGTATAGTTTGCCTTCTGTAGGCTGCAGTTTGCCTTCAGCATCACGCTCGTAACCAACCACATTACCGATGTTGGTCAATCCCACCAACACACCACTACCATCCTCGTTTCTCAGTCCGCGCTTAACACCATATTTGGTGAAAGCCTCGCGGTCTATCTTGCATGAGTTTTTTACCTCGTCGCTAAGCTTATATATTAGATATTCTTTCTTCATGTTGTGTTATTGCATTATTGTTTTTACATATTGTTCAGACAGCTTCCAGCCTTAAACCATGCTATCTGCGTGTCGTTGTAAGTATGCTGTGCAAGGAACTCCTCTCTTGTGCCGTCGGCATGCTTCAATACTACTGTTAGCGGTTTGCCCGGAGCAAACTCTTTGAGTCCTATAATGCTGATGCGGTCGTCTTCCTTCACCTTGTCGTAATCATTCTTGTCTTGGAACGTTAGGGCGAGCATACCCTGCTTCTTAAGGTTTGTTTCGTGAATACGGGCAAAGCTCTTTGCCAACACCACCTTAACATTAAGGAATCGAGGCTCCATGGCAGCATGCTCACGACTTGAACCTTCGCCATAGTTGTCTTCTGCCACAACGATGCTCGACAAGCCTTTTTCCTTGTATGCCTTGGCTGCAGTTGAAACCTCTACATAGTTGCCACATAGCTGACATTTCACATGGTTCGACTCGCCATTGAAGGCATTCACAGCGCCCATCAGCAAGTTGTCGGAGATGTTTTGCAGATGACCGCGGAAGCGGAGCCATGGTCCAGCCATAGAGATATGGTCGGTGGTGCACTTGCCTTGAGTCTTTATCAAGAGTGGCATGTCTGTATAGTCGTTGCCATCCCAAGGAGCGAAAGGCTGCAGACGTTGCAAACGCTGAGAATCAGGATTGATAACCACTTCTACATCCTTAGCTTCGTCAGAAGGAGCTATAAAGCCCTTGTCTTCAACTTCGAAGCCTCGTGGAGGGAAACAATAACCTGAAGGTTCGTCGAGCATCACGCTGTTGCCATTCTTATCTGTAAGGCTGTCTACAGCAGGATTGAAATCCAGGCGACCAGCTATTGCGAGAGCCGTGGTAAGTTCTGGAGAACCAATAAAGGCATAGGTATTTGGGTTGCCATCTGCACGACGACGGAAGTTGCGATTGAATGAAGTCACTATGGCATTCTTGCGATTGTTGTCGTCGGTATGGCGCTTCCATTGTCCGATACATGGTCCGCAGGCGTTTGTCATTATCAGCGCTCCCATCTGCTTAAAAATATCGAGTATTCCGTCGCGCTCTGCAGTATATCTAATTTGCTCCGAACCAGGGTTGATGATCAATTGTCCCTTTGGCTCTATACCCTTGTCTAAAGCCTGCTTCACTACCGAAGCTGCACGACAGAGGTCTTGATAGCTTGAGTTGGTGCATGAACCTATCAGTCCTACTTCTACCTCCATTGGATAGTCGTTGGCAGGGCCCTTGGCCTTCATCTGCGAGATTGGTGTGGCAGCATCAGGAGTAAACGGACCATTGAGATGTGGCTCTATGATAGAGAGGTCGATTTCCAACAGCTGGTCGAAATATGTTTCAGGATTTGCCAACACATCGTCGTCGGCACGAAGTTCTGCAGCATTCTGCTCTGCCATAGTGGCAACCTCCAAACGCTCTGTTTGGCGAAGATATTCTGAGGCATTGTTATCGTAAGGGAATATTGAGCATGTGGCTCCAAGTTCAGCTCCCATATTGCAGATTGTCGCACGACCTGTGGCTGTAAGGCTGTCCAAACCAGGACCGAAATATTCGAGTATGGCATTGGTGCCACCCTTTACGGTGAGAATGCCAAGAATCTTGAGTATCACATCCTTTGGTGCTGCCCAACCAGATAGTTTGCCTGTGAGGCGTACACCAATGAGGCGTGGCATCTTTAGCTCCCAAGGCTGTGCTGTGAGCACGTCTACTGCATCTGCTCCACCAACACCTACGGCTACCATACCAAGTCCGCCTGCGTTAGGAGTATGCGAGTCTGTACCAACCATCATTCCTCCTGGGAATGCGTAGTTTTCCAATACTACCTGATGGATGATTCCTGCTCCTGGTTTCCAGAAGCCAATATGATATTTCTCAGATACCGACTTCAGGAAGTCGTAAACCTCTTTGTTGCCTTCCATAGCTGCAGGAAGATCGTATTCTACACCCTTGTCGGCACGAATCAAGTGGTCGCAATGCACACTTGCAGGCACTGCCACGCGCGATTTGCCTGCATTCATAAACTGGAGCAAAGCCATCTGGGCGGTAGCATCCTGCATAGCCACACGGTCGGGACGGAAGTTTACATAAGATTCACCACGGCTGAATGGTTTCATATCATTGTTGTCGAACAAGTGGGCGTAGAGAACTTTCTCTGCGTATGTCATCGGACGGCTAAGCACTTGCTTAGCAGCTTTTACACGGCAAGAATAAGTGTCATAAAATGACTTCAACATTTCGATATCCAATATCATATTATCTTTCCTTTTATTGTTATATATCTGTGTACGCTTACAATATTGGTTGCAAATATACAACAAATTATTCATAATGCAATAAATATCTAATAAAATATTTCTTTTTGATAGAGAAATAAAACATTTATTGCATTATTATTCATTGAACTTTCGTTATAAAGAAGAGAAGTTCTCTTTCCACAGCCAACCTTCTTGCCATTTGCCTTCTGTTTCTGTTCCGTTTGGATTCGACACGGAGAGACCAAGAAGGCGAACCTTCATTATTGGCGATACTGAAATTTGTGATAATAATGATTTGGCAATGGGCAGAATGTCGGTCTTGGTGATGAGATAGGAGTCGACTGAAATGCTGCGCGTAATCTGTCGGAAGTCGGCATACTTTATCTTCAATGTTAGTGTGCGACCGGAGAAAGAGGCTTTGGCTATTCGCTCCACCAATTCCAATACCGCATGATAAAGCTCTATTAATAATATGGTACGCGAAGCGATGTCTTCAGCAAAAGTACGTTCGCAACCTACCGATTTGCGCACGCTGTCGGTTTCCACCTTGCGCACATCAATGCCCAACGAGAAATTATGGTATATTGTGCCCACCTTGCCAAACACTTCCACCAAATGGGCTTCCGAAACCTTGCGTAAATCGTAGCCTGTAAAGATGCCCATACGGTGCATACGTGCTGCCGTCTTCGAGCCAATGCCCCAAAACTTCTCTATAGGCAAATCGGCTATGAAGTCGAGTGCCTTGTCGGGATGAATCACGGTCATACCATTTGGCTTGCGGTAGTCGGAAGCCACCTTGGCAAGGAATTTGCAATACGAAATGCCTGCCGAGGCTGTGAGATGCAGTTCGTCGGCTATGCGCTGTCTTATCTCTCGCGCTATGTCTACCGCCATCTCTATACCTTTCTTATTATTAGTAACATCGAGGAAAGCCTCATCTATAGACAAAGGTTCTATCACGTCGGTATAGTCTTGGAATATCTCGTGCACCTGCTGCGACACTCGCTTATACTCTTCCCTATCGCCTCCCACCACTATCAGCTCAGGGCAGAGTCTGTGCGCAGTCTGTATCGACATAGCGGAATGAACTCCCCAACGGCGTGCTTCATAGCTCGCCGTCGACACCACACCACGCGGACCGTCGTAGCCCACCGCAATAGGTTTTCCTCGCAATTCCGGATTGTTTCTCTGCTCTACCGAAGCAAAGAAAGCATCCATATCTACATGTATAATCTTTCTCACTTACTACAAAAGTACCACTAACCAAGCAATTACGCAAGCATAATCACATTTTCTGCACGACTTTTACGCTACTTCATCACATTTTCTGCACGACTTTCACGATATTCACTTCCATTGTATTCTTCACTCTTCTGTTGGCTTTCCCTTCGGCCGCCGATTTTCAATTCTTCACTCTTCACTTAGATTCTTCACTTACTTTGGGTTTATTTTGGTTTATCGCCTGATTGTTTTCTGAGAGGCGTGAGCGCCTCTGTTTCTTAGTATAGTTCAGACTGTCGAGAGTTCGCACTCTCGTAAAGGCTGAGCTATACTAAGAAACAAGCTTTGCTCAGAAAACAATCAGGGGTTTATTTGGTTTATGTTTTAAAATTGTCTAAACATTCAAGTAAACTTGATGATTTTTCGCTCGTTTGCATTATCTTTAAATAAGATAAGCTGCACTCGGAAAAACATTCAAGTAAACTTGATGATTTTTCGCTCGTTTGCATTATCTTTGCAACAAAAACCATACATTATGAAGAAGACATATAGAATAACATTGGCAGTAATAGCCCTTTTCATTTTGGCAACAATAGGTGGCAGCGTATACATGCTCAACTTCTCATTGTCGCCCGACCCTAACCGCACCGACTTAGACAGCACTTACGCCATATTATATAAGCACTTTCCCGATATGAAACAATGGGTAGACAGCATGCAGACAAATGGATATTTGCGTGACACATTCCTCACCATGCCTACTGGAGAGCGACATCATGCCCTTTACTTCAGAGCCGACTCGGCAAAGGGTCGCACAGCCGTGTTGGTGCATGGCTACAAGGATTGCGCTGCTAAGTTTCTTTATTTAGGTAGAATGTATAATCGCGACTTAGGATATAATGTCGTGATGCCCGACTTGCATGCACACGGCCTTAGCGAAGGCAACGACATACAAATGGGATGGAAAGATCGTCTCGACATAAAGCGATGGACAGAAATGGCTGCTGAGACTTTCCGCGATTCCACTTATGGGGTAAACATCGTGGTACACGGAGTGTCGATGGGTGCAGCCACAACCATGAGTCTTTCGGGCGAAGAGCTGCCTGCCTACGTCACCCATTTCATTGAAGACTGCGGATACACCAGCGCATGGGACGAGTTTGCCGTGCAGCTAAAAGATCAGTTCTCGCTTCCTCAGTTCCCATTGATGTACACCACCAGTCTGCTATGCCGTATTGTTCATGGCTGGAGCTTTGGCGAATGTTCCCCTATCAAGCAAGTAGCGAAATGCCAGCGCCCTATGCTCTTCATCCATGGCGATGCCGACGACTTCGTACCATTCTATATGATGCAGCAAGTCTACGATGCCAAAATCCACGGCAAGAAAGCCATGTGGGTGACTAAAGGCACCACCCATGCCCGCTCCTATGCCGACTATCCAAAAGAATACACCGAAAGAGTGCGCCAATTCTTAGCTGAGTAAAGAAAAGACTTTATTAGCTCATTAAAAACTAAAAGCATTTATAAGAGTTATTCTTCAACTTGCTTCCAATCCTTCAATCCCTTTCCAAGGTCATCGAGTTCTATAGCGAGAGCAATAACTTTGCGTTTGTCAGCCTTAAAAGGTTCGATATAGCGATTATCTTTTATCTGCTTTTCGCCTGCAGCAATGCCGCCATTCTTGGTAAGCTTCAGTTCTATAACATAGATATAGTTGTTTGTGGTGACCACCATATCAATTCTACCCGTAGATATCATTCGCTCAACTTCTACACGGCAGCCTATGGAATTGAAGATTGTACTCATAACAAGACGATAGCGCTCTTCCATATCCATACTTGCTAACTTCTTGTTGCTATATGGAACATCTGCAATAAGAGCTTTCAAGCATTTCATGGTCTCAGGCAAGTTGCCGGCACAAATATGCAAGTTCAGGAAAGCTTGGGTAGACTGGATTTCGCTCGACTTACGCATCGACAAAGCAGGCAGCACAACCTCATTCAGTGCCTGTCTAACTTCTTGATTAGGCAAGCAAAGGAGATAAGTGCCATTGATGTAGCCCTTGATCGTAAGATAACCAGACTGATATAAGAACAGCTCTGCACCACCACCTGTAACATCAGACGTTTCTATAGTTACACCAAGCAAAGCACTATTGTCGAGATCGTTAAGACGAATTTCCATGTCGTCAACAAACTTTGGCAAAAGACTTGTAGAGCCTGACGAAGCCCAATAATTTCTGAGTTTTGATGTCGACAAAGCATTTATAAGACTGAAAGGATTGAATATGTCCACCATATTGTCAATGCTAAAATGATAGCCATCATAATGTCCCTTCAATTGCTCTATCGTTTCCTCTACCGACCATCCATTAGCTTCGCCCATGCTTTTTATTTCAGGCATGAAATTATCTATCAGCTCTTGCTTGGTAATACCGCAAAGGGCTGCATATGGAGCATCAAAACTGATATTGCTAAGATTATTAAGCACAGAGAACAATGAAATCTGCGTAAACTTAGTAATGCCAGTTATAAATACAAAACGCTCATATTGGTCGTCTGCTTTAAGTATAGCAAAAACACTTCGATACACGGCAGTACACTCCTCATGATATGGAGTCTTCCATGAATGTTGAAGCGGAGAATCATATTCATCAATAAGAATGGCTACTTGTTGACCTGTTTTCTTATAAGCAGTTTTTATTATTGTATCAAAACGATTGCTTAGAGAGTCTGTAGGTACAACTTCTATTCCGTATCTACTTTCATAATCTCTGAACACCAAGTCGAGATAAGCTTTCACTTCTGCAGCAGCAGCTCCTCCCCTACTCATGTCGAGTCTTACTACAGGATGCTTCACCCATTCCTTCTCCATGTCCATAATCTTCAGACCATGAAACAACTCCTTCTTTCCTTCAAAGTATGCTTGCAGAGTATCAATAAGTACAGACTTACCAAAACGCCGTGGACGGCTTAAGTAATTAAACTTATTCCCCTCATTGGCAAGATGCCAAATAATATCGGTCTTGTCAACATATAGATATTCCTTCGTTCTTATTTCCTCAAACGACTGAATACCTACTGGTAGTCTTCTCTTTGTATTCTCTGTCATAATCTTGAAGTTTTTCCTTTGTTCTGCAAAGATAGTGCAAACGAGCGAAAAAACATCAAGCTTATTTGAATGTTTTTTCCAAGTGCAGCCTATCTTATGCAAATTTAGATAAAATTTCCGAATTATAAGCCAGTTGGGATAAAAAACAGAAATGAATATCTCCGAGTGCTCGCTGCTTGAGTTAAAATGTCAAGACCGACACACCTAAAAATCTTGCATCAACGTGAATCTACCGAATGTTGATTAAACCCTCAAGCAAGAAACGCAAGCAGCAGAGCCCACAGGGCTCATTCGTGTCATTCATTCGATTCGTGTTCAACTCCAAGTTTAAACACTAAACATTAAACATTAAACATTAAACACTAAACACTACCCACTACCCACAATGGCTATCTACTCCCCTCTCTTTTGGAGAGGGGTTGGGGGTGAGGCTCTCTATTCCATCCCCTCCAACACGAGTCTTATATCCTCGTACGAGATGTTGTCGGGGCACAGTTCTTTAACAGCTGTGAGGGTGAGCGGAGAGCCACTGTCGGCATTGGCACTACGCACATCGGCTATAGCACGGGAGATTACAGGAATCTTCTTTTCATCTATCAGGTCAGCGATGCTGATTTTTCCTTCTCGCACATAGCGCGACAGATGGCTCATAACAGTAGCCTGGGTTAGGCTACGCTCTTTGGCTATTTCGTCAACCTTCTTTCCTTCGCAATACAGGCGATAAGACAATTCCCACGTTTTCTCTTTACGCTCTTTGGGTTCTGCCGCCACCTTTTGCTTACGCTCACGAGGCTTACGCGACGAACCCTTACCCTTGTCCTCATCCAGAGCATCCATCACAGCCTTGCGCTTTTCATCAAGATATATGGTTGTAGAAAAAGGCTTCTCGCCCATCGACTGCAACAGCAGCACCTTCGTGCGCCATTGTATCTTCAGGTCGCCACCCACATCCTTCATTCTCTTCATAGCATATTTGTTTTCGCTCTTAGCAGCAAGAGCCAAAGACAGAGGCTTAGAGAGAATACTTATCAAAGCTTCAGAGAAATAGTCGGCACTACGCTGCACACGCTCAAGAAAAGCCTCGGAATGTAGCTGCTCTATTGTCATCATAGCCATTTGAGTTTGCCATTTGCCAGCCACATCCATCACTCTATTCTTCAGCTCGTCTACAGCTGTGCGGTGAAGCGAAGCCAACTGCGAGAAAGCCTGCGAGAAATGTTCAAGCAGCAATCGCAATATAGCATCCTCAAGGCGCTGCAAGCCCGAGAAATCAAACATCTCAATGAGCAGCGCGCGATGATATTCCTCCTTCAGGTCGGGCAACACCGCAATACTCTTCTTCGCTTCTATCTCCTGATTAGCCATATAATGCTCCACATCATTATCCCCTATTATCGCACTCTGACCAATTCTCGACGACAACACCAAGCCCTCAAGACTGCGACAACGGCTCAATGCCACATACACCTGACCGGGAGCAAACGAGCTGCCAGCATCGATGATGGCACGATCGAAAGTCAGTCCCTGACTCTTATGAATGGTTATTGCCCAAGCCAAACGCAGAGGATACTGCTTAAACTCTCCGAGCACCTCAGTCTCTATCTCCTTAGTCTTCTCGTTCACCGTGTAGCGCTCGTTCTGCCAAGCCGTTTTCTCCACCACTATAGGCTCCGTCTGCCCCACTCCAAGCACACGGATTTCCTTGTCGTCGGCATAAACCACATGCCCAATCATACCATTATAATATAGATGCTGCGGAGTAGCATCGTTGCGCACAAACATAACCTGCGCCCCCAACTTCAGCACCAGATGCTGCGCAGTAGGAAACGAATACTCAGGAAAAGAGCCCGTAATCTCAGCATCATAACACCACTCACGCCCCTGCAGCCTCCTCAGTTCCGTTTCGTTCTGATGGTCAGCCATGCGGTTGTGAGTAGTCAGCCGAATATATCCCTCCTCCGTCTTTGGTGAAAAATCAGGAATATACCGTTTGTTCAAACTATTCAGCTCGTCGAGCGAAAGATGTCCCTCGCGCACACGATTCAGTATGCCCACAAAGGCATTATCCTGCTGACGATAAATCTTATCCAGCTGAATAGTCACATAGTCAACATCCGCCAACGCCTTACTACCAAAAAAATAAGGAGTAGAATACGTATTGCCCAGCACCGCCTCGTCCTCAGGCGTAACCACAGGAGTAAGCTGCGCCAAGTCACCAATCATCAGCAGTTGCACACCGCCAAAAGGCTTACGCCAATCGCGAAAGTGGCGCAACACGGCATCCATAGCGTCCAGCAAGTCGCTGCGCACCATCGAAATCTCATCAATGATAATCATATCGAGCGAAGCAATAATCTTTCGTTTCTCCTTGCTAAAGTTAAACATCGTGTTCACCTTAGTGCCAGGAAGATACGGCGACAATGGAAGTTGGAAGAAAGAATGAATGGTAACACCGCCTGCATTTATGGCAGCCACACCAGTAGGAGCAAGCACAATAGTCTGCTTGCTACTCTTTTTCACCACCGTGCGAAGAAAAGTAGTCTTACCAGTCCCCGCTTTTCCTGTCAGGAAAACGCTACGCCCAGTATTCTCTACAAAGTCCCATGCCTGACGAAGTTGTATATTTTGTTCCATGATGTTCGGCTATAATATACGCTTTGATTGTTTAGTAGCTACAAATATACTACTTTTATCTGATATTACAACAAAGCTGGAAAGAAATATTATAGAAGAAAAAGATATTAAAACAGTTAGCGAAATTATAGAAGTTATTGCTCCACATAGTGGATAGAAGTTAAAGGCAATAATACTTTTCAAGCTTTTCGCAATAAAAATCAGACTTTATTCTATAGCATCTTAAACTTCTGAACTTATAAAAAATACAAAAACTAAAACGCCCGATAAACGGCAAACTATATAGTTGCCAATTCATAAATGTATGTCTTCCTAATATATCGACATTGAAAAAGACAGTGAAATCATACATTCAAAAATTCAAGAAATGCATAGATATGAATGGAACTGTCATAAAAAAGAAGATGTTCAAGACTGGCTCATTGAGAATCTTGCCACGCACTATGATAGACGTTTTTGAACATAATATTGAGGACAAAGAATTGCTAGAATGGTTACTAAACTTTGATTTAGATAAAATAAAAAAGTGGAAACTGAAAATAGGCCTTACTCTCCAGATAATCCGCATTATGACCCTAAAAATCCACTCAGAAAGAAACATCCCGAAACAGATTATTTCCTATATTATTCTTTTATGATCAAGAAAAAGAAATATTGGGCAAATGTAAAAATGCACAGGAATTACAATGGTGAGGTCCTTTATACAATAGAATCAAAGAAACCGCAAGCCTTTTAAAAAGAAAAAGAAAAGAGTGATGGAATGCAAGCTACTCTGTATAATACTCAGGGCTGTGGTTATTTCCTCCATCACTCTGGAATGGAGGACGTGTCCCGAATGGGATTAAACGCTCCCTCCACAATGCAAAGATACAATATATCATTGAAATGCAAGTAAAAATAATAAAAAAACTTTCATTATGGATGCAAAAAATATAGAAAAATATTGCTGCCCGATAAACGGCAAACTATATAGTTGCCGTTTATCGGGCTAATTCAATTTATTTTTACCGCAATTATAGCAGTACGGAAAGAAAAAGCCTAAGAACTACCTTCAAATCAAGGAGGCTATCGAAGCCAACAAGCAAGTCATCCGTGAAAGCCTCATTTCCTCTCAGACGTCTGAATCCCCATCGTCTCAACCTTCCTCATCCTCTCCATCCTCGCGCGGTGTCATTTCTACGACATCCGCCTCTTCAAACGCCTCTAAAAAGGCTTTCAAAGACCGTTTGAAAAGTTTTTTCGCCATAGCCCCAGCTCCTGGGGCTACCAACAACTAATAGACGACCTCTATTATGGCGACCACCATTGTCAATGCCACGACCACCATTCCAACTTCGAAAACGTCGATGGTTCTATCCGCTTCGATGCCGACGTACTCTCTCATTTCCTCAAGACCGTCTATCGAGGCTTCGATACTACCAACAACATTGAGCCTACCATGTGGCGCGAAGTCCTGCGTATCATCAACGAAGCAACCGTCGAGGGTCTTTCTCAAGCAAACACTCCGCCTACCCACGAAGTCGAGTTCTACAAAGCTCTCAAGCATTCCAACGAGGTCTTTGCAGCCTTCAAAGTCCACACCATGGGCAAAGAGATGGCTGCAAAGCTCTACGATGCTGATGGTAAATTAAAACCTTTCTCCAAATGGGTCGACGAAGTAAAACCTATTTCCACACACCAGGTTGGACCATGGCTCCAAACCGAATATGACACAGCCATCATTCGAGCTCATGCTGCTGCCGATTGGAGAGAGTTCCAACGCAATAAAGACATACTCCCAAACCTCCGTTGGATGCCTACCACATCTAACCAACCAGAGAGCAGCCATAGAGCATACTGGCTCATGAAGCTTACACTCCCTGTCGATGATCCTTTCTGGAACGAACATCACCCTGGCGACCGATGGAACTGCAAGTGCTCACTCGAAGCCACCGACGATCCAGTAGTTCGTCCTGTAGATATGGAACCGACCAAGCCACAGAGAGGACTTGAGAATAATCCAGGCAAAGATGGACACACATTCAGTGACAATCACCCATACTTCCCAAAGGGCTGTAATTCCTGCCCGTTCAACAAAGGCTTCAAAAACAAGATGGGAACTTTCTTCAGGAATGAAAAGAAGCACTGCTATGACTGTGCCAAGATTGACAATGCCATGAGGTCTGCCCATGATAACTTAAAAGGCAATACTGATGTAGTTCCACCTTCTGTTGAATTTTATAGTGTATCTCACCATGGAATGGTTCTCACTTCACCTTACCATGGAGCAAATGAGGTTGATGCAAATAGGAAACTTGCAGTATTCCTAACGAAGAAACTTGGTCGCAAAGTTTTTTTGCTTCCACGTCTTGACCCACAAAACCCGATTCAAGCTCCTTTGCGTGCATCATTGTTGCCACCTGGCGTGAAGGATAGAAAAAATCCAGACTTCTATATAGGAGGTCTTCTTTTTGATGGCAAAAGTATGATGGACATAGAAAGGTCAGAAGACTGTAAGAAATATCATAATGACATTCTAAACAGAATAAAATCAGCAAAAAAGCAAGCAGACAATGTGGTGTTGGAAATACCGACTTTTGTTTCAAGGAAAACAATCAGTGGAACTATAAAGGGGTATTTGATGCAGTCTTCCAAAGAAAGGGTCATAATTGTAAAGC
>ERZ1034998.1555-NODE-1555-length-13322-cov-5.861762_pt1 | contig 13322 bp, 4 predicted proteins | sample MGYA00520621_ERZ1034998 | MGnify/ENA primary metagenome ERZ1034998 (study PRJEB33766, sample SAMN09781748) | gut metagenome | biome: gut microbiome | host: Homo sapiens | place: Madagascar | study: EMG produced TPA metagenomics assembly of the PRJNA485056 data...
CGTCCAAAGGTAAATAAACGATTTTTTTTGTAAATCTTTTTATCGGATTATATTGCAGCAATGAACACGAGCGAGATATACTCTTTTGTATATCTGCCGTTTACGCTTGATTCTATAAGAATTTCATTCAGCGCGTCGATTTCTTCACCCGCTTTGATTTTTATTTTGACTTCGTCGGACACGCAATCGGGCGTAAACGGCGTCCAGCGCGGCGCAAAAACGTCGAACGACGATTTATCCGCCGTAAAGCCGTCGGGCAGCCAAAGTTTAAATCTTGCCGTGTGCGGAAGATTGCCGTACGCTTTTACGTTGTTTATAACTTTAAGCGATACCGTCTTTTCCTCGTTCGGCGTGATTTTTAAACCGCTTTCGTAAGTTAAAACAACCGTAATACAGCCGATTTTTTTAGAAAACGCGTTTTCTTTAAGCGAAAAAAGCGAGGCGCGCATGCCGTCGGTTTCTTCCGCTTTACCGTAGGGTAAAGGCAATTTGGCTTTTTCGTCTGAAGAAAGCTCGGTTTTATCGCATAATTCCACGCTCAAAGCGTTAGTAGAATTAAGTCGCAAAACGGCGGGCGCGAGCGAACAAACTCTTTCGGTTAACTCCTTGCAGGATTTTACCGACGGAAAAGCAATGCACGGGTTTATAGTGCCTGTAACTATTTTATCGCCGATATATTCGCACCAGTCTTTGGGTAACCCCTTTTCGCCGTAAATAATGCCCATTATCGAGCCGATTGTACCTGCCGTGCAGTCGGTATCGTCACCGCAGTTAAGCGCGGTAAGCATGGACTTTTTAAAATCACCCTCGCCGTAAAGCAAGCCGATTACTACAAACCCTACGTTGGACGGAGCCTGAAACCAACCGTCGCCGATATCCGCGTTTGCTTTTTGAACGATATTTCTTGTTTCTATAGCCGTTTTACCCTCGTTAAAACACTTTATTACAAGACGGACGGTCTGAGCCATCCGGCAGTTTTCGGGAATTTTTGACAAACCTATTTCAATAAGTTCGTTTACGTCGGAAACGACAAACGCCGCGCTTTCGATTGCGGCGACGAACGCAGCAGCATAAGTGCCCTCGCCTGAGCCGTGATCGACTTTTGCGTCCTCCATGGCAAAACGAACGGCAAGATCGGGATAACCGGGCGCAAGAGTCGCCCAGATTTCCGTACGAATCCATGCGCCGTTGGAATGTTTCCAGGCGTTATCGAAATCGCCGCAAAGAGGCGGAATAATGCCTCTTAACATATTTTCGTGCGCAATACCGTATTCGTTCCAGTATCCGCTTATAAACGACAGCCAATACTCGCCGAGCACCTCGGCCGTAATGTTTTTTGCCCCCTCGGATTCGACCGCGTGCAGCCATACAAGCTGCAGATCGAGATCGTCGTTAGGCAGAGCTTCGCCCGGCTTAGTGGTAAAACCCGTTACGTTTAAAATTTCTCTCTTGCCCTCGTAAGGACCGCCTATCGTGCCGCCTATGTTTTTACCCGTCCAACAGGCATAGACCTTGCTTTTGTATTCTTCAAAGTTCAGTTTCATAATAAAAGGTTTAATAAAAGTTTTTTATAGGCTGTTGCCGTCGCCGATATTCGCTCGGCAACGGCAACGCTTTTTGTTTTGTTAGTGATGACGAATGGAATCCCTGCTGTATAATTATGCTTCGGTGGTTGTATCCGCAGTTATAACGGTTACGCCTTCCAATTTACGCAACATTGTTTCGTCGCTCATGACTTCGCCATTATAACCTAACATAGTAAACGATTTTACTTTGACTTCAACATCAGCGTAAGCGTTATTAGATATGTTACGGCCGAAAACAGAGTAGACATCATATTTGCTTGCGTCTATCTTTATGTTGGTCAGCTTGTTATCTTGCATAAATCTTCCGGCAAAAAATCCCGTACCTTCAGGATCTTTTGTAGGCATCGTATATTCTACGTTGCTAAGGGTAACGCCGGTTATTTCAGCTCCGCGTACCGTACCGCCGAACAATCCGCCGTTATAATGTCCGTTATATTTGAATTTATCAAACTTGACGTTTTTAATAACTGCCCCTTTGCCGACATGTCCGAACATACCGTTTGTACTAACCGCAAAACCGGATATCGTGTGACCGAGACCGTCGAACGTGCCGCGGAAACCGAAATTTGCCTCCCAATTCTTTACAGTACCATTATAAGTCAAACTTGCCATCATAGGCTTAACCCAATTTACGTTTATATCGTTAGCAAGAACGTAATAACCGTAAATCGAAGTATTGTTATCGATATTAGTCTGAGTTACTTTTACAACGTCGAGATCTTCCGCATTGCGGATTATCTTTGTTGCCAGAAGAACGTTCACGTTGAACGTATAAATGACGTTATTCTTAACGGTTGAAGCAAGTAACGTAAGCGCGCCCGTTTCGGTAATACCGCTTAAATCGACGTTGAGTTTGCCGTCGGTTAAAGCGCCGTTACCCAAAGCCTTGCCGTTGTGGGTTAAACTGACGGTATCGCCGATATATTCGCTTGCAAACGAAAGGTCGATTTGAGTTGCGGTCACTTCAAGTAAAATGGTTTCGTGTTCAAGTACGACGGTTTCGGCAGTATAAACGATTATTCCGTCGGGTACAATTGATTTGTCATCCGCGACAACTTCCGACCCGCCATTGCAGTAAACCACATAGGATTTAACTTTGATTTCAACTTTGGTATACGAACCTTTATTTACATCTGTTCCGAACAACGAATAAACATCGAACGCGCTTGCATCGATTTTTACGTTTGTAAATGTGCTTGCGCTAACCAATCTGCCGCCTAAGAAACCTTGATCCGCATTTCCGGGATTTTTATATGCTGATACACTGATATTTACATTCTGAACTGTGGCATTGAGGACTGCATAGCCAAACAATGAACCGCAGTACGCGCCGATATACGAAATGTTTTCAAAATCAACATTTTTGATAACCGCGCCCTGACCTATAAAGCCGAATATTCCGCCCTGACCGACTTTTACGTTTGTAATCTTATGGTTAAGCCCGTCAAATGTACCGCGGAAACCTTGATTTTTATTCCAAAACTGATCGGTCAAAGTTTTGATAACCTTCGACATATCGGTATGAATTTGCGCGTTCGCAAAATCTATATCGTTACCGAGAACATAATAGCCCTCAATAGGCGTATAAGCAGTAAGTTGTTCTAAAGAAATTCTTACCGCCGCCATATCGTCTGCGGTGCGAATAATCTTAGTAGCCAGAAGAACGTTCACGTTGAACGAATAGTACACGCCGTCTTTATCTGTAGTGGCGACAAATGTAAGATTGCCTGCGTCGATCATTTCGCTGAAATCTACGGTAAGTTTACCGCCGTTTAACGCGCCGTTGCCGAGAACTTTATCGCCATAAGCAAGGCTTGCGTTTTCTGTAAAATACGCGCTTGCGAACGAAAGATCGAGTTCGGTGGTTGCTAAATCGGCAAGGATTGTTTCATGGGCGACTTCAACCGTTTTTGTAAGTCTTTCGACGGTTACGTTGATAGTTACGTGCGCTTTTTTGCCGTCCGCGGCGGTGTAAGTAGCCGTTAAAACGGTTTCGCCTATAGCAAGAGCTTTAACGGTATATTCGGGACTGCCTGTAATTTCAACAATACCTTCGGGCGATTGAGTCCAAGCCATAACGACATTTTCGGTAACGGTTGTTCCGAGCGTTACTTTGAACGAGAACGTTGCTTTGTTGGGTTTGCCCTCGTCTTCCGCGGTGTAAAGTTTAAGCGAGTAACCGCTTTCGGTTTTTTCAAGTACTTCTGCGCTCGTATCGAAAACAAATCTTTCGGCAGAGCCGCATGCGCAAGCGCGGTAATCGTTACCGTTTGCGTCGGTAGTCCATGTGTAAGCGTGGTTTACGGTAAGCGTTGCGGGATTACTTTCGGCTGCGGCATAATTGTTGTTGCCTGCCGTGTAAGCCTTAACATAATAAGTACCTGCAACAAGACCGTCGGCGGGAATATCTATATATTCGCCGTCGGCCGCGGTTGCGTATTTATAAGTAACGACCGTACCCGCGGTTGCGGTTGCGTTAAGAACTATATTCTGTTTACAAGTAACGGGATCGATCTCGAAATCGTTTATCGCGTTGTCGCCCTTTGTCATTTCAAATCCGGCAATAGCGGAAGCTCCCTTATAATCGTCGTCTTCGGCAACGGTTGCTTTTACGAAATATGCGCCTGCGCGTTTTTCGATAGCTTCCCATGCAACGTATTCGCCGTCGGAAGTAAGAGCGTAAGTATAAACTATCTCTGCGCCATCCGGAATATGAGTTGCATCAGCGGTTACAACAGGCGTTACGTTTTCGCCGTATTTAACATCTTCGGCGGAAACGGTAACGGCGTTTTCATTCTTTGCTTTTGTAATTTCAAAAGAAATTACGGCTTCCGCGCCGTCATAGTTTTCGGTCGCTTCTACATACGCCTTTACAAAGTAAGTACCCGCCGCCGTGGGAACGTTTTCGGTATAAGTGCCGTTTTGTTCGGTAGCGTAAGCAAATTTTACTTCGCCGAATTCCGCATTTGCCGCAGGTACGTTTGCGGTTTCACCTGCTCTCCATCCGTTAAGCGTAAGCTCGCTTACCGAGTTTGTCGCCTTCGTAATGACAAATTTAAGCGTAAGCATAGTTGCGTCGGCTTCGTCCGGTGTTTTCCATTCGTAAGCGTTTTCGTCGGTGAGTTTTAACACGACGTTATATTCGCCTGCGTTTACGCCGCCGTTATTTTCGACAACGGTGTAAGCGTCGCTTGCTTCAACGGTCGCCGCCTGCTTTTCGCCGTTATAAACTTTTGAATTCATAACGGGTGCGTTGACCACGGTTTTGGCAGATTCACTGTCTTCGGAGCCGCATGCCATAACGGCGCATGCAGCGAAAACGATGCAAAGAACCGCCAGCAGTGCTTTGAGTTTTTTCATATTTTTCCCTCCAAATTTTCGATAACTTTGTTATCTTATATTACAACGCAGAATGCGTCTGAACCTTTTGTTCGCTTTGCCTTATGCAACGACAACGGTCACTCCTGCGGGAGCAATCTTTTTATCGCTGCTGTTTACGTCTTTACCTTGATTTGCAAACATTGTGTACGATTTTACTTTGATTTCGACTCTGCTGTAGGTGTTGTCTGCTTTATCGCCGACCTGATTTCCGAATAACGAATAAACGGTACATTCGCTTGCGTCGATTTTCACGTCTTTCATAATAGTGCCGTCTGTATATCTCGACGCTAAAAGTCCGTTATCATGAGTTGTTCCCGCAAAACCGATTACACCTATAGTTACATTGTTTATTTCGGCACCTATTATTGTTCTTGCAAGCACTGCGGAAAGATAGTCGTCATTACAGCTTACGTTTGCAAATTTAACGTCTTTTATTATTGCGCCCTTTCCTATATTACCGAACAAGCCGTTTGCGCCCGCAGTAAAATCGGATATAGTATGATTTCGACCGTCAAAAACACCTCTGAATCCGAAACCGCCTTCCCAATAACCGGGTTGACCGCTTAAGTTCTGCGAAAGTTTTGCGTTCCGCACGTCTATATCCGCGCCGAGAACGTAATAACCGTAAATCGAAGCGTTGATTGTTGTTATTTTCAAAACGTCGAGATCTTCCGCATTGCGGATTATCTTTGTTGCAAGTAAAACGTTGTAACCGAACGTGTAATACACACCGCTCTTCTTCGATACGACTTCAAACGTAAGTTCGCCCGTTACACCCGCTTTTGTTAAATCTACAGCAAGTTTGCCGTTGTTTACAGCGCCGCTTCCGAGTATTACGCCGTTATAGGTTACTGTTGCATTTTCGCCGACATAATCGCTTGCGAACGAAAGATCGATTTCGGAAGTCGCTGTTTCGACAAGCTGTCTTTCGTGCGATACGGTTACGTCACGCGAATCGGCTATTTCGATTTCAACGGTTGCATGCGAACCGTTAAGATAGGAAATCGCATTTATCGTAATACTGCCGGCGCCGGCATCTTGCGGTACGCTGATTACGCCGTTTTCAAGCGTGATGCCGCCAAAAAGATTTTCGGCTGTAATGCCTGCGTAACGAGTATTTACCTTAACAACCGAACTGCCGCCTAAAGCAATCATTTCGGCAATCTGAACGAATTCTATTTGCTGATGCAGATCGATAGTTTCGATTGCGTGTTTAACAAACGGTATGCCGTTTATAACCGACCATACGTCTTCATCGAACTCGCTTATTATGCTCTTTAACGGAACGGAAGTCGAAAAATCGCTATAAGACGTAGCGGTATAAGACGAACCGCTTTCGCTCAGGATTTTATCTGCGCGGGCATGGTCGCATACAACAACGAGATTTTCTACGTTTTTGGTTCTTGTTCCCAAAACTACGTTTGCAAGATCGGATCTGTCTTTATTGGTAACGTAAGCGATATCCGCGCCTATTGCGTCCACGAAACAGTTCCTGACCTTTGCGGAATCCGAAGCCCCGCACGAGAAGAACGCGCCCATGGTTCTGGGATCGCTGTTAGCGCTGAACAAATCCCTGTTTTCATTGCCTGCGCCTAATTTTGCGAAAGTTATATTGACGTTTTCTATAAGTCCGCCGCCGTAGGAACAGATAAACCCGTTATTTTCCTCTACGCCGGCGTTCGTGAACGAAACGTTTTTGATAACGGCGTTGTTACCCGTAAATCCGAAGATACCGCCGCTTTCTCTGCCGCTCGTAGCCGATTTGACGGTAATTCCGTTTACGTTATAGCCGCGCCCGTCGAATACGCCCCTGAAGCCGTATTTTGACGGATCGTTCCAGCCTGCGCCGCCGAGTTTGTTGTTTATCGTCCATATTTCGCCGCTGTCTGTAAGAGAAACAAAACCTGCGTTATATTCAATATTTCCGTTGAGTACGAAATAACCGTCAAGCACGCCCGTGTTGCTTACGTCGCCGTTCGCGCGGGCAAGACTGCGCATCTGATCGAATTCCGCTTTGTTGCTTATTATAAGCGTGTAAATATCCGCTGTAAACGTGTATTCAACGTCGGCGGTAGACAAAATCATCTCTCTTGCGCCGAGTTTATCCGCCGTTTTGGGAAGTTTATCCTTGTTGAGAACGACGTTCTTGCCCGACACGGAAGAATAAACGTTTACTCCGTCCAACGTAAGCGACAAAACGTTTTCGTTAAACGAGTCGGGAAGCGTTACGGGCTTTAAATCTTCGACCTCGATTTCCGGACGGATATCAAGCGTTTTAACTGCCTTTTCGACGATAACTTTTATGGAAACGGTAATGTTTTTGCCATTCGGAGTGCGGTAAGCGCCGATAATGTCGGTCGTACCGGCGGAAACCTTTTTAACGATATAATTTCCGTTTGCCCCCGTAATTTCGGCAATGTCGGGATCGTACCGTTCGGAATCGAGATCCCAGTTGATGACCGCATTTTTAATTACGCTGCCGCCATGATACGCCGTAAAGCTTAAAGGCATTTCGGTTCGCCCCGCTTCGGCTATGGTGAACAATTTCAATTCGTAACCGTCGTCGCCGACCGTGATTTCTCCGTCGGGCACAACGGTCGCTATGGGTTCTATAACCTTTACCGATACGCTCTTATTAACGTAAATCCCGTTAAAAGTTGCCGAAACGTAATATACCGCTTCGCCGAGAGATTTCGCGGCAAAAGTAACCGTTCCGTTGCCTTTTACCACGTTGCAAATCTGTTCGTAACCGCCGGCTAACGACCATTCGATTTTAGCCCTTTTGGTTACGTCCTCGCCCCTGAATAAAACGCTGATTTTGCCAACGTAACTGTTTCCGTTTTCGACGGTGATTTTATCGGCTGTTTTTATAACGGGAGCGTAAACGCTGTCGGTTACGGTAAGAGCGCAGATCGCCATGGCTTTGCCCGACATTGCGATAATGTTGCATCTGCCGGTTTTTACGCCGAGAACAAGACCGTCCCTGTCTACCGTGGCAACCGAGCCGTCACTCGTACTCCACTTTACGGTTTCATCGCCGTTTTCTACGGTGGCGGAAAGTTTTATGGTTTCAAACTCGGCAACCGCCGCGGTTTCAGCCGAAATCTTCACGATGGTTTTATCTCCGCCCGAGGACGAATCGCCTGAGCTGTCTTTCGTTTTACCGCAACCGATAAGCAAAGTTGCCGATGCTACGGCAAGCGATATTACCGCGATTAAAGAAATAGCAATTTTTAACAATCTGTTTTTCATAATCGTTCCCCCTTAGTCCAGATTCCAGCCGGAAGTAATAACGGAAATAACAAAGTGTTCCTGATGCGTGGTGTTGCCCAGATCCTCAAAATCTTTAAGGAACGATTTACGCATTTCTTTAATCTGACTTGCGCTGAACGATTTATCGTATTTGGTGCATAAAACGTATCTGGGGAACAGAGATTCGATTAAAATATGCTTGGAAAGCGCTTCGTATAATTCGGAATCGGTATCTTTATATTTTAAAATCTCGTTTTGTGCAACGTCGAAAGAATTAAGCCAGCCCGTTACGAGAGCCTCCGGCCATACGCGGTTATCTGACAAGCCGTAAGAGTGAACTCGACCGCCGGTGACGTTTTCGTTGATGGTTAAGTTAACCTGTACTTCGTTGAAGTATTTACGCATGACGGGCGCGGCTTCTCTGAAATAGTACTTGAAGAATTTATCTACAAGTTCGTTATAATCGGAGTTCACGTCGAACATGCCCTTTGAGTTGATATAGTCGCGCAGTTTGGCAAATCCGGGGTTATTCATGTTTTCCCACGTGCCCTCGGGGTAAATGTAGTTACCGCCGAATTCCTTGAAGTATTTGAAGTTATCAAGCAATATGTGATAGTTGTTGTAAGGATACAAATATTGATAATAACTTATTTCATAAGACCAGATATAAAGGTTTGACGAACCGAGCCCTGCCCACGCTTCGATTGCCGAAGCGAATTCCCTGTTTTCCGCTTCATAGAACGAATGAATCCAGTTTGCCTTGGACGCAGCGAATTCATATGCCACGCCACGACCGCAAACGAGTTTTTCGGGTTGCCCGTTTTCGTCTGACACGACGGTTTTATTACCTTGCTCATCGAAGTCGTAACGAGTTTCGGGAATACCCTTGCCTTTTTCGTCGAGAACGTACTCGCCGTTTTTGCGCTGAACGGGCGCTTGCAAAGCCTCCTGATAAGCAAGAACTACAAGATTAAAAATTCTGCCGGGTTCGTTAGCGTCGATATATGCGTTAACCTTTTTTGCAAGGTCGTTCGCAAACGAAATCATCGCCCCGCCCAGAGTTCCGTAATAATCGCAACTTGCGTTACATGCCGCGCAATTGCATTTCCACGTCGTGTTTTCGCCCAGTACGTCGTTTTGCGATATGCGCATGTTCAGAACGTCGGGTTTATTCTTTAAAATTTCAATGATTTTTTCAGACATGTGGTTCAAAAGCGCTTCATATTCTCCTTTATCGCCATGAGCGGTAAAGCACGGCTGACCTATGCGGACGCGTTCCAGCCCGCCGCCGACAGCAGATCTTTGCACGATAGCGCCTTCTGAAAACCATTTGCTGTGATTTTTTACGTCTTCCTGCGTGAAGAAATCGTAAAGGTTGTGAACGTTGCCGGTTTCGGTCTGAAGCATTCCCGATTTTTGCGTGAAGCCCATACCGTATTTAGCGTCGCCCTTCATTTCGTTGCTGTTTATACGGAATTCGTAATCGGGGCGTTCGGCTATTTCGATTGCGGGCAAAACGTCGCCCGATTTTTCGTAAATAACACAGTCGACGGACATCATATCGTAACCTACGAGCGCACGGAGAAGCGCTATAGCCGCAAGCTGCGCGCCGTTTTCGCTCGTGCAGTATACAAGCACGTCGTCACCCACGGTTTTAATGTAGTAACCCTGATCGCCGAGAATTTTCGCCTCCGGAACGGTTACCGCCGATTTTATAAGTTCATTAAGCCCGAAAACGATATATTTACCTGCGGACAGATTACATTCTTCGGCAAATTCCAAGGGGAAATTCACACCTGTCGCCGCGCTTAAATGTTTGGAAACAAACTTTGAAGCAACGCCGTACCTTGAAACCGACACAACGGTGTATTCGGTTCTTCCGTTTGCGGAAAGTGTGCCGACGGGCTCGTTATAATTGACGTTGACGTCGTGCAGAGTGCCCTCGACTTTATGAGTTTTTACGTCGGTAACCGTCTTTACATCATCGCTGTCGTTGGAGGTATTATCGTTTTTACAAGCCGAAAAAGCCGAAAACGTAAATATAACGGTTAACAAAAGAATAATTGCTTTAAATATGCTTTTTTTCATATTTTTCACCTTACCTTACGTTTACTTCGCAGCACAGCGACGAAGAGTTTCCCGCCGCGTCGGTTGCATACACAATAAAGGTATACTTGCCCGTATTTTCGCATCTGATTGCGTTTGCTCCGTCGACAAGTTCGATAAACTTACCCTGAGCGTTTATGATGAACGCCCTTACCGTGATTTCACTTTCGGGTGAAATGTTATCGGTAACTTTGTACTCGGGCATTACGATTACGTCGCCGACAGCCGCCGTAGCAGACGGAACTTTTGTAAATTGTATAACCGGCGCTTCCTCATCGGGCACGGTAACGGTTATGTTGGGTTTGTTGCGGTTGCCGACCCAGTCTACCTCCGAGATAGCGTATGAAACAGTGTATTTTCCGTATTGATTAAGCGTTATAACGTATTCTTCGTCGATCGGAACGTCTTTTAAAACTTTTCCGTTTTTATCCTTCATTATAGTTCCGTCGGGAGCCGTAACGGAAAGAGTTCCGTTTGATTCGGGAGCGAATACGTCGCTGCAAATACCGCGTTTTATAACGTATTCGGAGTTAACTTTTTGTTTTCCGCCATAGTCGCCCGATATGCTGAACGAAGGCGCGCTGTTGTCCTGGTTTCTGTATGAAAGAGCGTTTTCGTTTACAGTTAAAACCATATAACGGCTGTCCGCTTTATTATCCTTAGTAGTTACGCCGATATAAACTTTATCGGACGTAAATCCGTCGAATTCATCGCCGTTATCGTATACGGTAAGAGGAACGGACATAACCGCAGAATCGTTGCACACTACGTTTAGTTTTCCGTTGCCATACGCTATTTTAAGCTTGCCCCCGTTTTTAACAGACGAACCTAAAGTATAACTTTCGGCGCCATGCGTAAACGTTATTTTTGCCAGACCGATCGTTGCGGTAACGGTGATTTTCTTTCCGCTTGACGCGTCGATTAACGAAAATTCAAACGCACCGAAATTGGTTTTACCTGCAAGCGTGCTTACGGCAACCGAAGCCTCGCTTTTAAGTAATGCGTTTGCAAAAATCCAGCCTGCATCTCCCGAACCGGGTATAACCGCAAGCCCCGTGGTGTATAACGCGTTGTTTTCGTCGCGAGTGGTTACGTTAATATCTTTGCCGTAAACGTAGTTGGACATGTATACCGTGTTGTCCGTTCTTCCGATGATTACGGGAACGTTGAACGCGGGATATACCGCACTGCCCGAGTAATAAGTTATTTCGGCAATATCGCCGTTACTATTGACTGCGGGAATGTATTCGCTGCCCGCTTTATAAATCTTTTCGCCGTTCGCATCCACGACTTTAACGTCGCAAAGCGCGCGCTTTAAGCTGCCCGACGTGTAATCGTTTGCATAAAGTTCGGGAAGGATATATCTGCCGCCGTTTATATATACGGGCGGCAAATTAACGCTGTCGACAAACATCGGTTTTTCGCCCCTCGTCGCATCGACGGTAATGGAGGCTGTCTGCGTTTTTCCTATATAGTCGGTCGCTGCAAATTCCACCGTGTACTCGCCTTCGGTTTCGGGACGGAAGCCGCCGTTTACAGCGGTGCGTTCTCCGCCGAAAACAACCGAGGTTTCAACATTGATTTTTCCGCTGCCGCCGCTTACGACCGGTTCGGGAATTTCAACGTAAGTGCCGAGTTCAACGCTCGATGAAACGGACGGAGGCGTAATCACTATTTCGGGAACAGATTTAACCGCCTGAACAAAAAGTAATTTTCTTCCGATATTGCCGAAACCGTCTTTAGCCGTATAAACTATAGCGTACGTGCCCGTTCTGTCGGGAACGAACGATCCGTTTAAAAAACTTACCGAAACAGGTTCTTCGCTATGATAACCGTAAACAACTTCCGTCGTAACCTCGCAAGCGCCTGCGTAATCGTCGTATGCTTTGGCTGCGGGAACAGAATACGCTCTGTCCACTTCGGCGCGAGGCATTTCTGCATAGTCACTGTCGACGGTGATCGCCGGAGCTTCGTCGTCGATAAAATTGTTATCTCTTAATTCGTCCGCCGACATGCCGAATATTTCGGTAATGCAGAAATTCGCGGTCGAGCTTGAATACCCGCTTGCGCTTACCGTAAGTCTTGCTTTATCCGACGACCAGCCGCTCCATAAATCTTTATAATAGTCCGAACTGTCGAGATCGGACACTATATCCGAATTGGCATAAACGATTTTTGAATTATAATCGAAAGATATCGTGCCGTAACGCAAATCGGGTTTTACGTTAAACGCAGGGCCGGACCAACCGTCGCCCGAGTTGTTCTGAGCCACAAACGAAATGTAAAGAGCCGTGCCTACATCGTCGTTTACATGCAGTTTTTTGCCTTTTTCATAACCGACCATATCCTGACCGTTTCCGCCTGCCATAACCCACGAAACGCCTACGCCGCCGGAGGAAAACTGACCGCGGTTAACGTCGATTCTTAAATATTTCGAACTGTCGACCGAGTCGGTGAGAGTAAACGTAAGTTTATTAAAGTCGGCTGCGCCTTGATGTTCGGGTGTTATAAAGAACTTGAAAAGCGCGTCGCTTTGCGTAAGCGCGGCAACGTTTATTAGTTTTGTGAAAGTAAGTTTATCTCCGTTTGCGAGTTTTACTTTAAGCCCCGTGGAATCCGCGCCGAATTCGGTATAGCGACCATAAGCCACCGAACTTTCAGCGCTATTAACCCCGTAACCGAAACCCTGAACGGTAAAACTTTTTTCGTCAGAATACTGTTCTTTACCTATACTTGCATAGTAGCGCACGGTATAATTACCCGTTTCACTGAGTTTTACCGCTTTCCCGCGAACGACGTCGCCGCCCGGGAACGTCACGGTGTGAAGTGCTTTGACCGTGTTTGAACCGACGGTAAAAGTGCGTTCGGGAACGTCGAAAGTATCGCCGTAAGCGTAAACTCCGGCAATATCAACGTCGCTCCACACGGCGGCGTTCGCGCTTACGGCAAAAACCGCAACCGTAGAACAGATCGCCGCGCACAAAAGGATAAAAATCA